>WNFY01000055.1_pt1 | contig 97227 bp, 89 predicted proteins | sample 5400091 | NCBI WGS metagenome assembly WNFY01 (sample SAMN13153364, study PRJNA577476) | soil metagenome | isolation source: 60 cm soil or saprolite under grassland replicate 1 | place: USA:California | collected 2016-06-15
TTCATCCAAAGACAGGAACCCAGACCGGGGACGGCGTGTGCCCATCCACCCGGCGCACCCCAAGCGGCAGCCGATCACCCCACGCCGGCTATGCCCGTTCCGTGCGGTTCAGACCACCCACGGAAACAGCAGAAGAGCCGTATTCTGCGGCACCCGCGAGGTCGGAAGGTGGGTCGAACCGGCGTCGGCAGGTGCGGCGCTTGTTGCTACGGTCTAGGCTGGTGCGTCGGATCCAGGAGCCGCTGCTCGGCATGACGCTGAGGCCGCTCGGCGTTCGGGTGGCAACAAGGTGTACATGGGGATAGCGATGACAAACGTGAAGTTCACCGGCATTCGTCACGTCAAGCTGCCAGTTAGCGACCTGGTCCGCAGCCGCGAGTGGTACGAGCGCGTGCTGGGCTACACCGTCGAGTGGGAGTTTCCCGACGACGACGGCGTCGTGCGCGGCGTCGGCGGCCGATTGCCAGGTGCGGGTGTCCTTGTAGGGCTGCGGCAAAACGCGCAGGCCGCCGCCGGCAACGCAGGATTCGACCCGGTAGGCTTCGCGATTGCCGACCGCGCGGCGGCCGAAGCGTGGATCGCGCATTTCGACGCGCTCGGCGTACGACATTCCGGAATCAGGAATGCCACCCGGGGCTGGGTAGTCGACGTCTACGACCCGGACGGGCTGACCGTTCGCCTGTACAGCACAGGCGACGACGCCGAGGACCGCACCAACCAGCCCGGCTACGCCCGCACTGTAGCGGTTGGGCAGCCGTTACAGCCCAAGTAGGCAATCAGCGCCTCGAATAGGTTAAACAAAGGCCGGATGCCTCAGCCGCCTCACACTCAGACCTGGTGAACGTTCTTGGTCAGCGCACTAGTGTCCTGCGCCAGAAATTCGCCTACAAAATCGTCCGAGTGACTCGAGGATCTCCTCGGCGGTCTTCGTCCAGATGAAGGGTGTGGGGTTGGTGTTCCAATCGGCGATCCAGGCGCGGATGTCGGCCTCGAGGGCCTGTACGGATTTGTGCACGCCACGGCGGATCTTCTGTTCGGTGAGGAACCCGAACCAGCGTTCGATTAACCGGCCCTCGGCGGCGGGGTCAAGGTTGCGGGTTGGGTTCGGCGTGTCGGGTGAGCCGGTCGAGGTGGCGTTGGAGGCTGGCGATGACGCGGGCGTGCCGGGCGACTTCGGTGTGCCAGCCGCGGTTGACGGCGTCGTCGTGGAGGGTGGTGAGGTCGGCGAGTTGGGCTTGGAGCGCGGGGATGAACTCGGTGGCGGTGACGAAGTTGTCGCACTGCTCGCAGAGGCGGCCAGCGAGGCGTAGCGCAGGGTCATCTCGGTGGTCACGTGACCGAGCAGCGCCATCAGCGCCTGCAACGACATGCCGGCGTTGACCAGGTCGGTCGCGTAGGTGTGGCGCAGCTGATGGGGGGTTGGGTGCAGGGGTTTCCGGTCGGGGCCGGTGAGGCCGGCGGCTGCGGCGGCCTGGTCGAGTCCGCGGCGGAGCCGGTAGGCGGTCAGCCGCCGGCCGCGTTCGACGAACAGGAAGTCCGCTGGGCGGTTCAGCCGGGGATGCGGTAGCGCTCGCTGGGGGCCGCGTAGGGCCATCCATTCGTCGAGGGCGGCGAGGGTGGTGTTGTCCAGCGGGACGGTGCGTTCGGTGCCGAGTTTGCCGAGCGGGACCTTCAGCTAGCTGCGGTGGCTGGCGGAGTCCCAGATGCAGTCCAGTTCGAGGTCGAGCAGTTCGCCCAGGCGCAGGCCGGTGCCGCGCAGCAGGGTCAGGCCGATGCGGGCGAACGGATCGGTCAGCCGGCCGGCCGCGGCCATCAGGTCGCGGTCGACGTCGGGTGGCAGCGCCCGCGGCAGGGGCCGGGTCGAGACGGGGGATGTCGGTGGGGAACAGCAGCCGCCCGCGCGGGCGTTCGGCCCAGCCCCACACGGCGAGATCGTCGAGGAAGCAGCGGAGGTCGATCACGGTGCGTTTGCTGAGGACCGCGGACACCGGCTGGTCGCGGGCCACCCGGCCACGCCAGGGCCGGCCGTGGTTGTAGGCCAGGAAGCCTTCGACGTGTGCTCTGGTCAGCTGGGTCAGGCTGTGCACCGTCGGGTGGCTGGCGGTCAGGTACTCGGCGAAGGTGATCAGGCTGTCCGCGCGCAGGTCGACGGTGTTCGGCCGCAGCGTGGCGGTCACGGTGGTCAAATAGCGCAGCGCGACGGTGCGGATGCGGGGTTGCCGGATGGCCTGGACGCGCTGGGCGAGGGTGGCCTTGCCCGGTCGGGCCATCCGCGGCGGGGTCTGACAGATCCGCAGCTCGTAGCAGGCTTGGTGGAGGCTGAACACCCGGGCGGAGTTGTGTGTCCAGGTGTGCGGCCCGGCGCTGGGCGCCGTGGCCAGGGCCCGGGCGAAGTCGGCGAAGTCGGCGTCGGTGAGCTGGTCGAGGGTCCTGCCGGTGGCCAGGCAGACCAGGCTGAGGGCACCGCGGGAAACGTCGCGAGTCCAGTTCGCGCTCCACCCGAACTGCTCGGCGACCTGCACGGGGTCGCCGTAGTACTCGCCGAAAATCGGGCGGATATGGCTGAGTAGTAGGCTCCTGACCAGGGGGATTCTGTGACCTGGTGGGAGGTCGCGCTTGGCGACGCAGGTGTTCGCGGACGAGGAGCTGGAGCGCCTGCGTGGGTTTCCGGAGGTCGGCCGGGACGAGTTGTTCCGGTTCTTCACGCTGACCCCGGCGGACGTCGCGTTCGTCGATCCCGGTCGGGGCCGGGGTCCGGCGGACCGGCTCGGCCTGGCCGTCACGCTGTGTACGTTGCCATGGCTGGGATTCGTGCCGGACAAGGTGTCGGCGGCACCGCCGGTGGTGGTGGCCAGGCTCGCGGACCAGCTGGGCGTCGACCCGGATGCGTTGCGGTCCTACGGCCGGCGGGCCAAGACCCGGACCGAGCATCTGCGGCTGGTGGCGAAGTATCTGGGATGGCGGCTGCCGACGACACTGGAACTCAAGGAGCTGGACGAGTTCCTGCTGGCGCGGGCGATGGAGCACGACTCACCGACGCTGCTGTTTCGGCTGGGATGCGAGTACCTGATCTCGGCACGGGTGATCCGGCCGGGTCCGGTGACAGTGGTTGAGCGGGTCGCGCACGCCCGCGCCGAGGCGCAGCGGGAGACCTTCGACCGGCTGGCGCACGAGTTCTCCGAGACGCGGTGCGCCGCGTTGGACGGACTGCTGGTCACCGACCCGGAGGTCCGCATGACTCGGCTGCGGTGGTTGTCCACCGGTCCGGTCGAGGCCTCCCCGGCCGCGGTGAAGGCCGAGGTCGCCAAGCTGGGGTTCCTGCGCGGCCTGGGCGCGGACACCCTCGATCTGTCGGTGCCGCCCGCCGAGCGGCGCCGGTTCCTGGCCACGGTCGGGCGCCGCCTGACAGCACAGGCGCTGGAGCGGCGCGATCCGCAGCGCCGCTACCCAATCCTGCTGACGCTGCTGGCGCAGTCGGCGACCGACGTTCTCGACGAAGTGGTGCAGCTGTTCGACCAGGCCATCTCCGCGCGGGAAAGCAAGGCCGAACGCACGATGCGGGACGCGCTGGCCGAGCGCGGGAAAGCCGGTGAGGATCGGCAGGCGCTGCTGGACGACCTGCTGGCCATCATCACCGACCCGCAGATCAGCGACGAGCAGATCGGCGGGCTGATCCGGGGCGATCGGATCGGGTGGCCACGCCTGTGGTCTGCAGTTGCGCAGGCAGCGCCCCGGCTGCCGCGTGACCACGGGCACCTGGCCGCGCTGGACGGCTCCTACGGCTACCTGCGCCAGTTCACTCCGCAGGTGCTGGCCACGGTGCGGTTCGCCGGCGGCACCGCCGCGGCCGGGTTGCTGGAGGCGGTGGAGATCCTGCGCGAGCTCAACGCCACCGGCGCCCGTCGCGTCCCGGACGACGCGCCGACCGGGTTCGTGCCCGCGCGGTGGCGCGGCTATCTGGAGACCGCGAAGGCCGGGAACACCAGCGCCTACCGGCACTACTGGGAACTGTGCACCCTGCTGGCGCTGCGGGACGGGCTGCGCACCGGGGACGTGTTCGTGCCGGGCTCCCGCCGCTACTCCGACCCGGCCGCCTACCTGCTCACCCCGGAGAAGTGGGCGTTGCACCGCGCCGAGTTCTGCCAGCTGGTGGGCAAGCCCGCCGATCCCACGCGGGCACTGGCCGACGCGACCGGCGAACTCGGCGAGGCACTCGACGGGCTGGAGCATGTCCTGGCCGCCGGGGACGGCCCGGTGCGCCTGGACTCCGACGGCGACCTGGTGATCTCACCGCTGACCGCGGAGGACGTCCCGGCCGAGGCGACCGCGTTGAAGGCGGAGCTGACCGAGATGCTGCCGTTCGCGCCGATCGTGTCGCTGCTGATCGAGATGGACAAGCGTGCCGGCTATCTGGACTGCTTCACCCACGCCAGCGGCAAGCAGACCCGCACCCCCGAGCTGAAGCGGAACCTGATCGCCGTGCTGATCAGCCACTCCACCAACCTCGGCCTGACGCGGATGGCGGATGCCTGCGGGATCTCCTACGAGGTGCTCGCCTGGACCGCTGAGTGGTACGTGCGGGAGGAAACGCTGCGCGCGGCGAACCTGGCGATCATCGGCTACCACCAGCGGTTGCCGCTGACCCCGGTGTTCGGCACCGGCACCTTGTCCTCTTCGGACGGTCAGCGGTTCCCCACCCGCGGCAAATCGGTCACAGCCAGGGCTCTGAGCAGGTATTTCGCGAACGAAGGGCTCTCGACCTACACGCACGTGACCGACCAGCACACCACGTACGGCACGAAGGTCATCGTCGCGACCAAGCGCGAAGCCCACTACGTCCTGGACGAGATCCTGGGCAACGCGACCGACATCCCCATCACCGAGCACGCCACAGACACGCACGGGGTGACGCTGGTCAACTTCGGGCTGTTCGATCTGCTGGGGTTGCAGCTCTCGCCGCGGATACGGGACCTGGGCAAGATCACCCTGTATCGCGCCGGGCCGCGGGCGCAGGTCGAGGCCGACTACCCGCACACCGGGCCGCTGCTGACCCGCAAGCTGAACACCGACCTGATCGCCGAGCACTACGACGACCTGCTGCGCCTGGCCGGGTCGCTGAAGTTCGGGCACGCGACCGCGTCCCTGCTGGTCGGCAAGCTGTCGGCGTCGGGCAGACAGAACGCGCTGGCCGCGGCTTTGAAGGAGTACGGGGCGCTGCGGAGAACGATCTACGCCGCTCAGTACCTGTCAGACGCGGCATATCGCCGCAAGATCTCCCGGCAACTGAACAAGGGCGAGTCGCTGCACGCCCTGAAACGGGACCTGCTCTATGCCCACGAGGGCACCGTCAGGGCCCGCCACCTCGAGGCCCAGACTGAGCAGGCGTGGTGCCTGACCCTGGTCACGAACGCCGTGATCACCTGGACGACCGAGTACTACGGCCTGGCAGTCGAGCAGCTGCGGGCGGCCGGGCGGCGCATCGACGACGAGGTCCTGGCCCACATCTCCCCAGCGCACAGCGAGAACATCAACTTCTTCGGCTCCATCGACGTCGACATCGAAGGTGAACTCGCGCAGCTCGGCCCGACCGGCTACCGGCCGCTGCGGGTGCGCGACACCCTCTTCTGACCGGTGCTGCCCTGCGATGGCAGCACCTCGACCAGCCGGAAGACCACGGCCCGCCTGCCCAGGATCTCGTCGTGCTCGGCATCGGCCCTTCAGTCCGGACTTCCGAAGATCGTAGGCAGATTCGGGTTTGGTCGTTAGCGTCGTAGCTGGTCAGGGGGCTGCGGGGGGTCTTCAGCCGGTGGGAGGTTGTAGGCACACGCCTGGCGGCGTGTCGCTCGACAGTACAGGCGCAGGCGGCTTGACTTGTAGGCGTGTACCTGCGGGAGACGCGGCGGACGAACAAGGACGGCTCGGTGGTGCGCTACCTGCAGCTGGCGCACAACGAGCGGCACCCGCAGACCGGCAGCCCGGTCGCCAAGGTGATCCACAACTTCGGCCGGGCGGAGACCGTGGACCGGGCCGGGCTGGCCCGGCTGGTGGCCTCGATCTCCCGGTTCCTGGACCCGGCGACCGCGGTTGCCGCTGCCGCGGCCGCCGAGGTGGAGGTGCTCGACTCCCGCCGGCTGGGTGCGGTGTGGACGCTGGACCGGTTGTGGGAGCGGCTGGGCATCGGCGCGGCGCTGCGCGCGGTGGCGGCTGGCCGCCGGTTGGACGTCGACGCGGTGGAGCGGGTTTGCTTCGCGCTGGTCGCGCAGCGGGCCTGCGAGCCGGGCTCGAAGCTGGCCGGCACCCGCTGGGTCGCCGAGCGGGTCGCGGTGGAGGGCTGCCCGGGGTTCTCCGAGGACGCCGCGTACGCGGCGATGGACTTCCTGCTGGGGGCGCTGGCCGAGATCGCCGAGCGGATCTTCGCCTCGGTCGCCCATCTGCTCAACCTGGACCTGGACATCGTGTTCGTGGACACCACCTCGACCTACTGGGAGCTCGACGTCGCCGACGAGCTGGCCGACGCGCTGCGGGAGGACGCCGCCGACGACGAGACCGGCAGCCCGGGCGAGTCGGCCACCCGGACCTTCGGGCACTCCAAGGACCACCGCGAGGACCTGCCGCAGGTGGTGATCGGGATGGCGGTCACCCGCGACGGGGTGCCGGTGCGCTGCTGGGCCTTCCCCGGCAACACCGCCGACACCGCGATCATCCGTACGGTCAATGACGACCTGGCGAACTGGAACCTGCGCCGGCTGGTGTGGGTGGCCGACCGCGGGTTCGCCTCCGCGGCCAACCGGGCCTACCTGACCCGCGGCGGCGGGCACTACATCCACGCCGAGAAGCTGCGCGCCACCCACGCCGAGGCAGCCGCCGCGCTGGCCCGCCCCGGCCGCTACCGCACGGTGGCCGGCAACCTGCGGGTCAAGGAGGTCTGGGTCGGCGGCGACGGGGTCCGCGCGCAGCGGTTCGTGGTCTGCCACAACCCCGAACAGGCCGACCGGGACGCGTTCGTCCGCGGCCGGCTGGTCGCCCACCTAGCCGAGCTGATCGACGGCTCCGACGCCTGGCCCAAGTCCAAACGCGACGAACTGGTCGGCACGTTGAAGACCAAACCCGGGCTGCGCCGCTACCTGCGCCGCACCCCAGCGGGGCTGCTGCGCGTCGACGCCGCCGCCGTCCGCCGCGAGTCGCATCTGGACGGCAAATGGCTGCTGCGCACCTCCGACGTGACGCTGACCCCGGACGACCTGGCCGCAGCCTACAAGCAGCTGACCGCGGTCGAACGCGGCTGGCGGGACATGAAAGACGCCCTCGCCCTCCGCCCGGTCTTCCACCACCGCGAGGACCGCATCCGCGCCCACATCCAACTGTGCTGGCTGGCGCTGCTGCTCATCCGGGTCGCCGAGAACGCCGCCGCCGACACCTGGCGCAACCTCCGCAACGAACTGGACCGCATGCACCTGGTCACCCTCGCTACCCCGCACGGGCAGGTCGCCCAACGCTCGACCACCACACCCGGCCAGCAGGCCATCCTGCGCGGCCTGAGTCTGCCCGAGCCACCGAAGTTCTTCGACTTCACCCTGCCCAAGCCCAACTGACCGCCGACCCGGCAGGCCCGCCGTGTAGTAACACGAGCCCACCACGCTCGCTGCACGTTTCCGCAGCTCACAAGGCATGTTCGGCCGCTCGTGTGCTCATGATCTTCGGAAGTCCGGCCAGTAGTAGGCGCCGAAAAGCAACGCTTAGCTGCGTCGGCGCTGGTAGAGGTAGGTACTCGCGGATCTTGCCGCGCACGTGCGGCCGCTGGTCGCCGAGCGAGATGCCCAGCGTCGGGAACTGCTTGGCGATCTCCAGCGCGGTGAGAGGGCCTGGCTGGCGCTGTAGCTGTGGGACCAGGCGTTCGGGGACCCAGATCGCTCACACTCCTGCTCACGCACGCGAGCGCGTCGAGCGCTACCGCAACGCATCTGCGAAAGCAGACAGCCTCTGTTGCAGGTGGCCGTGGAAGGCCTTCCCGTCCGGGCAGACGGCAGCAGCGGTCCGGGAGAGCTGGCCATGGGTGCGCCGCTGCCCGTGCGAGGGTGAAATCGAGATCCGGTGGGTGCTGCTCGAGCCCAGCCGAGTACGCCGTGCTGAGTCCGGAACGCGAGGACTACCTGCGGACGCAGATCGCGCACCGATTAGGTTTCCGCGCCGCGCCCGTCTGTACGTGTGAGATCGACTCACGGGAGGCTGGCACGATGCGGAAACTGATCTTCGGCATGAACGTGACCCTGGACGGCTACATCGCCGCGACCGGCGACGACATCGGCTGGAGCGGCGGGGACGCTGGCGCGCACGGTGGGCCGAGCGACGAGCTGTTCCAGTGGTGGCTCGACCAGGAGCGGGCGAGCGGCCTGTCGCTGTACGGGCGCAAGCTGTGGGAGACGATGAGCTCCTACTGGCCGACCGGCGACCAGCAGCCCAACGCTACCCCGGCGGAGATCGAGTTCGCGCGGAACTGGCGGGATACGCCGAAGGTGGTGTTCTCCTCGACGATCGACAAGGTCGACTGGAACACCCGCTTGGTCACCGGCGACGCGGTCGCCGAGATCACCCGGCTCAGGGCCGAGGACGGCGGCCCGATGGGCATCGGCGGCGCAACGCTCGCCGGGGCGGCCATGCGGGCCGGGCTGATCGACGAGTACGCCCTGGCCACCTACCCGGTCCTGGTGGGCGGCGGCACGCCGTTCTTCACCGCGCTGGACAGCTGGGTGAACCTGAGCCTGGTGGAGACGCGGACGTTCCCCGGCGGCGTGGTGCTGACCCGATACGAGACGAGGCGATGAGCACGGGCCAAATGCTCGGCTCGTGAGGCCAGGTCGAAATCCTTCCTGGCGTGCTCACCGTGACCCTCGGCTATGAGGGAACCTTCCACGGGCCCTTCCTTGCGTTCCGAGTGAGCTGTTGACCGACTCTCCGGAGATGAGGACGACGGCGTCGTTGATCGTGACGATGTTCTTCGGGGATAAAGATGCCCCGCCGGCAACGCCGGCGGGGCGGTGGTGTTCGCGTTGTCGCGTTGGTGTTCAGCTGGTCGGGGTGCTCATTCCGCGGTGACTTCGGTGACGGCGGCCCGCGCGCTGGACTCGTCGACGATGGGGACTTGTCTGATCACAGTGTCGGGGGCAGGCCCAGCCATGGTTTGTCGGTGGCGTCGAATCCGGTGAGCTCGGCGACCTTCCCGTCGACGATGTGCAGGACCGCGATGTTCAATAACCGGTACTCCGGGTCGTCGGGGGTGCGGAGGTACAGCACGGCGGCAGGCATGCGGTTGACGGTCGTGGCGATGCAGCGCCAGTCGTCGTAGCCGCGCTGGAAGAGCCCACCGGAGACCCAGCCGTCCACCGCGTCCTTGGCCGTGATGACCGAGGTTCCCGGCTCGGGCAGCATCGCGAAGCGCAGGTCGTCGCGCAGCAGGGACATCAGCCCGTCGAGGTCGTTGCGCTCATGGGCGTCGATATACAACTTCACCACGCCGCGCTCGTCATTCGACAGCTCGTGAGTGGCGGGGCTTCGCCAGTCGAGGCGGCGGTTGGGCAGTTGCTCGCGCATCGTCACGCGCGCCCGCCGCAGTGCACTGGTCACCGATGCGACGGTCAGCTCGAGGGCGTCGGCGGCCTTCGCCGCCGGCCAGCCGAGGACGTCGCGCAGGATGAACACCGCCCGCTGCCGCGGCGGCAGGTGCTGGACGGCGACGATGAACGCCAGCTCGATCGTCTCTCGCGCCACCACCGATTCCTGCGGGTCCTCGGGGAGCATCCGGTCGGGGTAGGGCTGCAGGTACAGCACCTCGGAGCCGGGGTCCGGCAGCTCGGACGGTACGGGTGTGCGGTCGTTGCGCTTCTCCAGGAAGTCGAGGCAGGCGTTCGTCGCGATCCGGTACAGCCAGGTCCGCAGGGCCGCGTGGCCCCTGAACGACTCCCGCTTCTTCCACGCTCGCAGGAACGTCTCCTGCGTCAGGTCCTGGGAGTCCTCGTAGTTCGCGAGCATCCGGTAGCAGTGCACCTGCAGCTCACGCCGGTAGCGCTCCGTGATGAGTGCGAACCGCGCCGTATCGTCTGAGCGGACCGCCGCGATGAACGCGGCCTCGACGGCGCCCAGCAGTCTGGCGTCGGTCATGGTCATCAATCCTTCCACCGGTGCGTGGGGGCTAACAGAACTGACGACGTGGCGGAGGATTTCTGATCAGTGAAGCCGCTGACACTGGGCCGTTCGCCAGGCTGGATGGGTCGGGTCGATCCAGGGGACGTGCTCCCCGTCGGGCACACCCTCGATGTCGAGGTGGGGCCAACACGGCTAAGCGTTGTTTTCGGCGCCTGCTACTTAGGGGCCGCATCGGCGCGCCTCCGACCGCGATGCCAAACCAGACGCCGCCTCGGCGAGGTCAGTCACCCGCGCGGCCGCGCCGAGGTCGGACAGGACGCCGAACCGACGGTTCAGACCGGCGGTGGCGCGGTCACAGCGTCGCGCTGAGCTTGGAGTTGCTTCATGTCGGTGGCATCCGACCGGCAGAGAACAAAGATCTTCGCCAGCGCGATGAGGCTGGGGCCGGTGAGGAGCGCTGCCAGCCACAGCTGTCCGTTGTCGCCGACGACAACTGCGCCGGTGAGCATGCCGATCGCGATGGCGACGGAGCCGCAGGTCCGTGCCCCGGTCGTCCTCGTCTTCGCCGATCCGCCAAGCTTGTCAGATAATGCCGTATTATCTGACAAGCGCGTAGGACGCTCCTGCGAAGATGTCGCCGCGCGCTGCACCCCATTCGCGCGTGTTATCTGACAAACAGGAGAGCGAGGGGCAATGACCGTCGACCGGCACCTGGCCGCCGTCCCGGACAGCACGGCCGGCGGCGTCGAGCCAGGGGCGGTCGGTGTGGCGACGGCCGAGGCGCTGGCGTCGTTCCTGCGGCACCTCGCCGGTCGTCGCGGACGGTCCGGCCGGATCACATCAGCGGAGACCGTTCGCGCCTACACTTCGGCGCTGCCGACCGCGTTCGCCGGCATCGCGCACCTCGGTGAGCTCACCGCCGGCGCCGGCCGCGACCGCCTGCACGCGAACATTCGCACCGCGTGGGGCGACCGGGCGCCGTCGACGTTCAACGCCAAACGCGCTGCCGTTGCCTCCGCCCTGTCCTACTTCGGCGAGCAGCGCTGGCTCACCGACCCGGCCGGCGTGCTGCACGGCCTCGCCCGGGAGCACCAGCCCAAGTCGAACGACACCCGGGTGCGCGACCGCGAGCGGATCGACCGGCTCATCGCCGACAAGCGCCGACCGCTCGAGGACCGGACGCTGTGGTCGATGCTCTACTCCACGGCCGCGCGCGCTGAGGAAGTGCTGCGCCTGGACGTGAGCGACCTTGACCGCGCCAACCGCCGCGCCCGCACGATCCGCAAAGGCGGCAAGGCCGACGAGTTGCTCTACGACATCCGCACCGCCCGGATGCTCGGCCAGCTCCTCGGCCGCCGCACCACGGGGCCGATCTTCCTGTCCACCCGCGTCGCCGCGGACGACGGCACCACGCCCACCCGCGACGTCGACCCGGCCAGCCGCCGGCGGCGGATGACCTACCGCACCGCCGAGCGTCACCTCGGCGCCGCCACTGGCGGCTGGGACCTGCACGACCTGCGCCACTCCCGCCTCACCCACGCCGGCGAGGACGGCGCCACCGAAGCCGACCTGATGAACCTCTCCGGCCACGAAGACCGCCGCACCCTGCAGCGCTACCTTCAACCCAGCAAAGAAGGAACCCAGCGCCGACTCGACGGCATCGAGGCCCAGCGCGGTACCTGGACACCCAGCGCGGTACCTGGACACCCAGCGCCGACGAACTCGCAGACCGCGTGACCACCCGGTGATCGTGCCGCCTGCCGGTCGGATCATCGCTGGTCAGCGCCATATCCGCCCGATTTTCGGCGAGTGCTACGGCGACCCCGTGTTCTGCACGTGCACGAAGGTGCCGGTGTGTCCGGTCGCGCCTTCGCCGTCGACGCCGGACAGCCGCAGGTCCGCGCCCCGGCAGGCCGCAGCGGTGGGCCGCCGGGGCACGGTCGGCGGCGGCGGAGGACTGTAGGCGCGACCGGCGCGTCCAGCCAGGGCACCACGCCGGGGGAGACGCCGGCCGGGACGGGCCGGGCGTGCCGGGTGAGCAGCGCCGAGACCCCGGCCACCGCGGCAACCGCCAACACCGCGGCCGCGACGGCCGCGGCGCGGCGCCGGGCCCGCCGTCGCGCCATCCCGGTCCGGATGCGTTCGACCGTGTCCGGCGCGGGGGTGGGTGGCCGGTGCGGGTCGCGCAGCACCCGGCGCAGGTCCTGCTCCAGCCGGTCGGTCACCGCCCGCCGCCAACGCCCGCCGCAGCCGGGCCAGCCCCCGGGAGCCGTTGCTCTTCACCGTGCCCACCGAGCAGTCCAGCACCCGGGCCACCTCGACCTCGGTCAGATCCTCGTAGAAGCGCAGCACGATCACGGCGCGCTGCCTCGGTGGCAGCGTCGCGAGCAGCCGCCACCAGGTCTCGTCGGGTCCGCTGCCGGCGGGGTGTCGTAGCAGGCCTCCGGCACCGCACCGAGAAGGCGTTCCCGCCACCGCCGCCGCCACGTGCTCACATACCGGGTGACGATGATCCGGCGGGCGTAGCGCTCAGGGTCGTCTCTGCGCCGAACCCTCGACCAGGCCAGCCCGGTGCGCACCAGGGCGTCCTGAACCAGATCCGCGCACAGCTCAGCGTCGCCGGTCAGCGCGTGCGCGAAGCGCAGCAGCGCTGAATACCGGGCCGGCACGAACGCGTCGAAGTCGCCAGGGGCCGGCCACCGGGTCACCGCCGGCTCGGGCCCCGCCGCGCTGTCGTCGGACACCGTCGCCTCCCGCACACCACCAGGACGCGCAGCACCGCCTCCAGGGTTGCACGCATCACAGAACCGCCGGGGCGCCCGCACCGCGCAGGCCCAGCCAACCCCGTCGTTGCTCTCTACCAGCGACAGGACGAGCGCGACTCCGACAACGCGACCACCGAGCCGCGCTCAACCCGCCCGTCGTCCAGGCCGCTCGCCGCTCATACACAACAACGTCGTTAGGTGCTCATCCGAAATGGCCGGCAACACCGCGATGGCGAACTGGACGCCGCGGCGCTCCTAGCAGTGGCAGGGCCAGGCGCCCGTGTCGCACACGGTGGTCGCCCGCGTCCTGGGTCGGGTAAGGCTGCGCCGGGTGCCGGAACCCTGTGGATGGGCGACGACCTCGCCTCCTCGGTCACCGACAGCCCGGGCCGGCGTGCAGTCGCACACCCGACGGGTCGCGTTTCGGAACATCCGCGTGCAGCGGCTCCCCTGAGCACGACCGAACCTCCCGGGCCTTCGCCCGCCGCCGCGCGGTCGTCAGCCGGGGGCCGACGTTGGCCTGGGCGGCTGCGGCTGCGGGCCGGTGTCCCGGAGGCACCAGGCGTAGAGCGCGTCGTAGACGAAGGTGCCGCGGTCGAGGAGACGCTGGTCGTCGGGTTCGGCGTCCAGTCCGCCGACGCCGATGGCCAGCAGCCCCGGTCCGAGGGGGTCGGTGTGCAGGTCGGCGGTGATGTCCGCGGCGTGCACGATCCGGGCGAGTCTGGCCAGGGCGCGGTCGCCGCCGAGGTTGTAGTCGTCGAGGAGGACCTCGAAGGTGCACTGGTCCCCGCGGTGGGTGTAGGTGGCGTCGGGGGCGTCGAAGGAGTGGCGGCCTTCCCGGGCGGCGACGGCGGGACCGGCGCAGACCGTCCCGGCCGCGCCGGCCGGCTGCGGGGCTGCCTCCACCCGGCTGCTCAGGCGGCCGGCGAGCAGGACGCCGGCCAGCCCGATCGGCACGAAGGCCAGGAACCAGCGCTGGTCCGCGGGCAGCGCCGCGGCTAGCGCGCCGGCCGAGCCGGCCGCCGCGGCCACCGCGTTGTACACCCCGAACCCGTGCACCCGCCGCCGGCCGGCCAGGTCGCCGGCGAGCATCGCCTGCTCCAGCAAGGTGAACGGCCCGGACTCGATCACCTCGGTGGACAGCGCGCCGAGCAGGCCGCCGCGGCCAGCAACCACGGGGTGCGGGCGAACGCGAACACCACCCCGGTGACCGCGAGCAGCGCGTACAGCAGCGCGTAGCAGCGGCGCCGGCCGACCCGGTCGCCATGGCGGGCGACCAGCACCGACGCCGCCGCGGTGCCGGCGACCGTCGCGGCCAGCACCAGCCCCGACCGGGTGCTGTCCAGGCGCAGCCCGGCCAGCGTCCGGCCCAGCAGCACCGCCCCCAGGCCGTACCCGAACGCCCGCACCGCTTGTCCGGCCAGCACCAGCCGCAGGTCCCCCGACACGGGTCAGGCCGGGTCGCGGCCGAGCAGCAGCGCCTGGCGCCGATGCTCGTACAGGCCGTCGAACAGCGGGCCGGTGACGGCCAGGACCGCCGGGTCGTCCAGGGTCATCGACAGGCCGCGGCAGAGCACGTCCAGCCCGGGCGCCTCCGGCGCGTGGTAGCGGTCGTCGCCCAGGTCCGCCTCGTGCACGATCCGCGCGACGTCCCACAGCACCGGGTCGTCGAGCTGGCAGCGGCGCAGGATCGTCTCGAAGCTGCAGTCCCCGCCACCAGCGCGGCCGAGCCGATCCGCCGGCCGACCCGGATCCGGTACCGGGCGACCAGCTCGTTGCCCACGAACCCGATCAGCGCCGCAGCGGCCACCAGCGGCAGCGCGCTGACCTGCCGCGGGTTCAGCAGCCGAAGCATCGCCTCCCACCCGGCCGCCACCGCGGACAGCGCGATCAGCGCCGCCACCACCAGTCCGGCCAGATCCTCGGCCCGGCCGAACCCGTAGGTGTACCGGCGGGTCGCCGCCCTCCGGCCGACGGTGAACGCGATCGCCAGCGGCACCGCGGTCAGCGCATCGGCGAAGTTGTGCAGCGCGTCCCCCAGCAGCGCCACCGACCCGGAGACCGCCACCACGACCGCCTGCGCCGCCGCGGTCAGGGTCAGGCCGGCGAAGCTCCCGCCCAGGCAGCGCATCCCCGCTTGGCTGGCCTCCAACGCCGAGTCCACCCGATCCGCCGCATCGTGGCCGTGTCCCCACACCAGTTCGCGCACTCGGCCCAGCGGACCCCGAGCATGCCCGTGCTCATGCTCATGGCCGTGGTCATGCGGGTGGCCGTGGTCGTGGCGGTGATCGCGGGCATGCCCGGGACCAGCGACGCGGTTAGGCTCGTCGGGATGGTGGTGAACGGTCATGGCTGCCACGATAGGTGCTCATGTATGCGCGTACGCACACGTCGGTGGACGGCCCTGACCCACCCAGCGCCGAACAGGCCCGCGCCGCGGCTGAGCTGCTACGGCTGCTCGCCGACCCCACCCGGCTGCGGCTGCTTGCCGCTCTCGCCCACGCCGAGCACGACGTCACCACCCTGACCGCGCTCACCGGAGTTCCCCGCCCGGCCGTCTCCCAGCACCTGGGCCGGCTCCGGCTCGGCGGCCTGGTCACCGCCCGCCGCGACGGCCGCCGGATGATCTACACCACCAAAGGCGGCCACGTCCGCCGCCTGGTCACCGAGACCCTCGCCCACGCAGACCACCTCCTCCGTAGCCTGCCCGAGCACGAATGATTCCGGACCGAGGTCGACCGGAAACCACGCCCGCCGGCGGCCCGGGTCATCCGGACGCGATGACCCGCGACCCGCCTACCCGGCATGCAAACGTCGACCGGCAAGAAGTCGCCGGCCGGCTTCGGCCTGACGGCTCGGGATGACACTCCGTCGACGGCCGAGGTCAGCCGGAGATCAGATCCACCGGTTATCGAGATGCGTCAGATCAGATCCGTCAGGCCGTATTGGAGGAGGCTTGCTACCGGCTGGACTTATGTGACTCATCCGGTCAGGCTCTTAGCCTTGACCAATTCGGTGCGCCCGGGGGACACGCCGGGGCGGGTGGACGGTGGGGTCCACCCGCCCCGTGGGCTGCGATGGCTAGGGGACGAGGTCAAGCCTGATGCTGCCTTGACCGTTGCCGAATTCGACTAAGGTGACTTGGCCTCCGACGTTCTGGTAGGTGCCAGTGCCGCCGGTGATGGCGAGCTGTTTGGTGGGGGCGGTGCTGGTGAGACCTTGTGCGGTGACCTGTCCGTCTGCGAGTTGGATGCTCACGGTGCAACTGACGGGGATCGGCTCTGAGGGGTTGGTGGGCAGGTCCACGATGACGCAGGTGCCACCTTGCTGGCCGGCCGCTTCACCGTTGGAGAACAGCCGGTCGTGGAAGACGCTGGTGTCGCCCTTGCTGAGGCCCTTGGGTTTCGCGTCGACGGCGAAGAACGGGCTGAACACGACGTCGAATTGGAGCGTCTGGGCTGGGGTCATGGCCGATGGCGCTGGTGTGGCCGAGGCCGCCGAGACGACGCCGACGGTTCCGGTCGCGAGGGCGATCGTCGCTCCGATGACTGCGATCTTACGCATTGCTCCTCCTCGGTGAGTTGTGACGTCGGGGGTTTGCTGGTCTGTTCTGGGCTGGGTGGCCGATCTGGCGGGCCGGGGAGTGGCTTCGGCCGCCGGGTTGTCTCATCGCCGCGGATTTCCGGTGGCTATCACTGAGCCGTCGCCCGGGGCGCCGGTCGCCCTCGCCGTTGCGGGGATTGCCGGCTCGGTTGGAAGGTCTTGGGGCGGAAGTCGGCGCAGCACGAGCACTGCTCCGACCGCGAGGAGGGCGGCGGCGGCCAGCATGGCCAGGCTGAAGCCGTTCATGAATGCAGTGCCCGCCGCGCGGCGTAGCGCCTGTCCGGTCGGCCCGCCGATTCCGCCGGCGACTTGGAGAGCGGCATTCACCGATCGTTTGGCGGCCGCGGCCAGGTCCGGGCTCAGGGGTGCGGTGGCCGCCGTGATCCCGGACGTATAGCCGATGTTCGCAACGGTGCCGAGGATGCCGATGCCGAGCGCGGCGCCGACCTGGCGGCCGGTGTCGTTGATGGCCGAGCCGAGGCCGGCGTTCGCGCCGGGCACCGCGGCCATGACCGCGTCGGTGGACGGGACGAACGCCGCGCCGATGCCCACGCCGATGAGCAGCAGGGCGGCTCCGACCAGCCAGTACGAGGTGCCCGGGGCGGCCTGGGAGAGGGCGGCGAGGAGCAGGGCGGCGCCGCCGAGGGCGGCGGCCACCACTCGGCCGGTGCCGATGCGTGGGACCAGGCGTTGGCTGAGCTGGCCGGCGATCCCGAACCCGATGGCCAGCGGCAGGAACCGCAGCCCGGCCTGCAGCGGCGGGTAGCCCTGGACGAACTGGAGGTACTGGGTGAGTTCGAACGCGAGCCCGGTCAGCGCGAGCGCGGCCAGCGTGATGGCGCCGGCGGCCCATCCCAGGCGGGGGTTGCCGAACAGGGTGAGATCGAGCATCGGCTGGCGGGCCCGGGCCTCCCGCCAGACGAACCTGGCGCCGGTGAGAACGGCGACAGCCAACGAACCGAGCACCGCTGCGCTGGTCCACCCGGCGGCCGGGATTTCGGTGATCCCGTAGATGAGCGAGGTCAGCGCCGCCACCGAGAGGACCAACCCGGGCAGGTCCGCACGGGGAGGCGCGGGGTGCCGGCTCTCCGGTATGAGGACTACCGCGGCTATCAGGGCGGCGAGGACGATCGGCACGTTCAGCAGGAAGACCGAGCCCCACCAGTACCGGCCGAGCAGCCAGCCGCCCACGATCGGACCCAACGGGATCCCGATGCTTGCGATGCCGGTCCAGGTCCCGATTGCCTTGACCCGTTCCTGGCGGGGAAAGACGTCGATGAGAACCGACAGGGTGGACGGCATGATCATGGCGCCGCCGACCCCCATCAGCGCCCGCGCGACGATCAACTGCGACGCCGAGCCAGCGTGCGCGCCGAACACACTCGCCGCGGCGAACACCACAAGGCCGAGCAGCAGGAACCGCTTGCGGCCGAACCGGTCGCCGAGCGCTCCCATCGTGAGCAGGAGCCCGGCGAACACCAGGATGTAGGAATCGACGATCCACTGCAGCGCCGTCGCGGACGCGCCGAGCTCCCGCTGCAGCGTCGGCACCGCAACGTTGATGATGGTGTCGTCAATGATGATGATCAGCAGGCTCAGTGAGAGGGCCGCCGGGATCCACCAGCGACGCTGGTACGCGCGCTCACGCGTTCTGCTGCCGTTAGGGTTCATGATTCTTTCCGTCCTTTCCTGCTTGCGCCTGTGCGGCTGGCCTGCTCAGGCCGGTCCTCGAGGTCCTCGGCAGTGGCTGGGCTTGCGCGTTGAGGAGCGTCATGGTGCTTGGCTGGTGGCCAGGAACCTGGCCGCCCGCTCGGTCACCTGCCGCGCCGCGGCCCGCACGGTGGCCGCCCGGGCATCTGCGCGGGCGTCGTCGTCGGTGTCGAGTCGCGGCTGGGTTCGCATGCGAGCTCGGCGGGCCTGGTCCTGCTGGTCGGTCTGCAGGCGTCGCATCGAGCGGCCCTCCTCCGGCAGACGCTGACCTGACGCCGGCAGCATGCGAGTGCGGGCTTGGCGGCGGCTCGGCGTCGGCATGGCCTGCTGGCCGCCGATTCGCCAAGTCGACGCCAAGCGGCGAGCGGGAGGATCCGCGGACCGACCCGAAGCCCGGAGGCGACCGATGAACCCAGCCGCGCGGTCCTGTCCGGCCGGGATCGTCTTCCGCAGAGTCCAGACCTCGCCGGAGCGCGAGGCGGCTGTGGGGCTGCTGGTCGACAGCGGTGTCCCGGTGCCGACGGTCCACGGCCCCGGCACGCTGCTGTTCGGTTTGTGGGACCTGGCCGCCGCCGATCCGGAGGTTCTGGTCGGCGTGGTCGCCACCCGATCGCTCGACGCGGCGGCAGCGGTGGAGCTGTGTGGCCTGGCTGTCCGGGCCGGGCAGCGGGGGCGGGGCCTCGGCCGGCGGCTGCTCGCCGAGGTCGCCGACACGCTGCGGGCGGCCGGCGCGGCACGCCTGATCACCCGGCCTGCGCCAGCGCACAGCCCGGCGGCGGCGCTGCTGGCCCGCGCTGGCTTCGCGGCCACCGGCGGGACGGATGCCGGCTGGCTCTACCTCGAACTGTGAGAGCCCTGGGCGGCCAACAGGCGGTCAAGACTCGCGCTCGCGCGTGCCTCCAACAGCCGCGCGCCTTGCCGGCTGGCCACCGCGATCGACGCGCGGAAGGCGGCCTCGGCCTCGGCCGGTCGGGGTGGCGAGACGGCCAGCAGGCTCTCGCCGTGCAGCCGACGCAGCTCAGCCTCGCAGTAGCGCTCGCCGGTTCGGTCGACGTCGGTCAGCGCGTCGGTGAGCAGCCGCAGCGCCTCGGCGGGCCGCCCCGCCAGCAGCTCGGCCTCGGCCAGAAGACCCTGCAACAACGGCCGGGTCGCTCGCGCGCCGGTCGCCTCGGACCGGGCCAGGCCGCGGCGCAGCAACTCCGCCCCGCCGACCGGGTCGCCCTCGATCGCCTGCGCCCACCCCAACGGTGCCGTCGCGGTCGCGGCCACCAGGTGGAATCCCCGCCGCTCGGCCAGCGCCGCGGCAGCCGTGGCCCGCTCGCGCAGCTGCACCGGATCCCGGCGGTACACCGCCGCGAACACGCCGATCGCCATGGCCACAGCCCTCGGGTAGGGCTGATCGGAGCGCTCGATGTCTTGGCTGACCGCCTCGGCGACCATGCCGGCCTGCTCGTCCAGGCCCAGCAGCACCAGCACGATCTCCAGCAGCCCGTTCGCCGACAAGACAAGTGGGGTGCCGGACAGCGCTGCCGCCGCGGGCGTCGCCGCGGCCAGCCGGGCCGCTTCCTCCAGGTGTTCCCGGGCGGCGGTCAGCTCGCCCTGGAAGCACAGCGTGTGTCCCAGCAGGAAGTGTCCGGCCAGCAGCGCCTGCGGGTCGCCCGACCGCCGCCCGCCGGCCAGCACCCGCTCGGCCAGCGCACGCGCGTTGTCGTGGTCGGCCCGCATGGTGTAGCCGGCGTGGACGCCGGCCAGCGCCGGCACCGCCGCCGGATCGTCGGCCACCTCGGCGGCCAGCTCCGCCGCCCGGGCGAATGCCGCGGCGGGCTCCGGCGCCCCCGGGCTGCCGAGCTGGCCGAGCAGGTTGCCCAACTGCACCTGCACGCCGAGCTCCCGCCGGCGGAGCTCGACCGACACCGGCATCGCGCCGAGCAACTCGAGCGCCCGCCGAAGCTGCTGCTCGGCCTGCTCGTAGGCGAGCCGTGTCATGGCATACTCGACCGCCGCCAGCACGTACGGCAACGCCGCGGCGGCCCCGATCACCGGGACCGCCGCCCAGAAATGGTCGGCGACCTGCAGCACCCGGTCCGGGTCGTCGGCCCCGCGCAGACCCACCAACGCCTCGCCTACCCGGGCATGCAGCCGCGCCCGGCGGGCCCGGCTCAGCTGCTGGTAGATCGTCTCCCGGACCAGCGCGTGGGCGAAGCCGTACCGCCCCGGCGACCGTTCGTCCTCGACGACCAGCCCGGCCAGCACGGCCGCCTCCACCGCGTCCAGCGCGCGCTCCTCCTCAAGCTGTGTCACCGCCTCGACCAGGTCCAGGTCGAACCCGCCGCCGGCGACCGCGCCGACCAGCAGGACGGCGTTGGTCTGCTCCGGCAGCCGGCCCAGCCGGCGCCGCAGCACGTCCCGCACCCCGACCGGGATCGCCCGCCGTGCGGCCGCGGTGACATCCCCGGCCAGCTTGCCCTCGCTGCGCAGTAGCCGCAGCAGCTCGGTGACGAAGAACGGGTTGCCTGCTGTGCGCTCGCGAACAGCCCGCGCCAGCCGCTGAACAGGCCAGGTCCCGGCGGCGTTGGCAACCAGGCGGGCCATGTCGGCTTCGCCCAGGCCGGCAAGCGCCATCCGCTCCACCACCGGCTCGCGGGCCAACGCGCCCAGCGTCTCGGCCAGCGGCTGGCCGGCGGCTACCTCCGGCTCGCGGTAGGTGCCCAGCACCACCAGGCGAGTAGTCCGCAGCTCGGCGGTCAGGAACACCAGTAGCCGCAGCGACGCCACATCAGCCCAATGCAGGTCATCCAGGACCACCAGCAGCGGCCCACCCTCGGCCAGCCGGTGCAGCAGCGCCGTGACCGCGCGGTAGAGCCGGAACCGGGCCTCCTGCAACTCCACCACCGGCGGCGGCTCCAGTCCGGGGACCAGATCCTTCAGCTCCGGCAGCAGCTGGCTCAGCTCGGCCCCGGCCCACCCCAGCATGCCGCCCAACTCGTCGGCCGCCACCCCGGAAAGCAGCTCGCGCGCGACCTGCACCCAAGGCCAGAACGCCGGTGCGCCCTCCCCTTCGTAGCAGCGACCCCAGGCCACCCGGACGCCCCGCTCGGCGGCCCGCCGGGCCGCCTCCTCGGCCAGCCGGGTCTTGCCGATACCGGGCTCCCCGGCAACCAGCACCAGCCGCCCGTGTCCGCCCGCCGCGCCGGCGAACGTCTCAGCCAGCACCGCCAACTGCTCCTCCCGGCCCACCAACCCGCCACCGTCCGGGTCGGGCAGCGGGGTTGCGGGCGGCGGGGTTGCCGGCAGCGCGGGCACCGGCATGTCGGCCGCCTCGGCCGGTGCGGCCGGCTCGTCCGCCTTCGCCGGCGGAGACCAGTCCAGTCTGGGCGCCTGCCGCAGAATGTCGGCCTCCAGCTCGCGCAGCCACCGACTCGGATCGATCCCGAGCTCCTCACGCAGCGTGGCCCCGGTGGCCTGGTACACCTGCAGCGCCTCGGCCTGCCGGCCCGAGCGGTACAGCGCCAGCATCAGCAGGCCGTGCAGACGCTCCCGGAACGGGTAGCGGCCGACCAACTCGCCGAGCTCCGGCACCGCCGTGGCATGCCGACCGAGAGCCAGGTCGGCGGCCAGCCGGCTCTCCAACGCGACCACCCGAAGCTCCTCCAGCCGCTGCCGCTCGGCCTGCGCGAACGGCTCGTCGGCCACGTCGGCCAGCGCCGGCCCCCGCCACAGCCCCAGCGCCTCGGCCAACACCTCGGCAGCCGCCGCCGGCCGGCCCGCTTCCAGCAGCCGATCCCCCTGCTCGGCGAGCGCCGCGAACCGGGCAGCGTCTAAGTCGGCGGCCGCTACGACCAGCCGGTAACCGGCAGCACCGGTGACCAGCACCCGCGGCGGAGTACGCGCCGGCCGACCGGGCTCCAGCACGCGGCGCAGGTTCGACACATAGGCCTGCAGCGAGGCGGTGGCCTGGGCGGGCGGCTGCTCACCCCACAACTCCGCAATCAGTCGGTCCAGTACCACCACCTGATTGACATGCACCAGCAAAGCCGCCAGCACGGCGCGCTGCTTCGGCCGGCCAAGCTCGACCGAGCGCTCGCCGTCCAGAACCTCCACCGGCCCGAGGATGTTGAACCGCACCGCCCGCCGCCTCTCGGCGCCCTCCAGCCGAGCCAACCCGCGAACCCCGAACACAAGCCTGCCCCGGCCAGACATCATCGCCTCCAGCGACTCAGCCGTCCAGCACACCGGCGTCCTGGGAGAGGATCGCGGCCTGCGGCCGGCCGGCCAGCCCACCGCGGACAAAGCAATGCAGCACCACCACCAGGCCGGCCAGATCCTCGGCCCGGCCGAACCCGTGGGTGTACTGGCGGGTAGCCGCCGCCGACCGACGGTGCACGCGATCGCCAGCGGCACCGCGGTCCGCGCGTCGGCGACGTTGTGCAGCGTGTCCCCCAGCAGCGCCACCGACCCCGACACCGCCGTCCGACTGCGGCTGCAACAGCGCGGTCACGGTCAACCCGGCGACGCTCCATACCACGCAGCGCATCCACGCCCGGCTGGCCTCCAACGCCGAGTCCACCCAACGGCCAAGATCGGCAGCATGGAAACTGTGAGTGTCGCGGTGCGAACTGAGCGCGTCGCAGCAGTCCGGGGCAGCGCAGTCGCCTCCTCGGGCCTGGCCTAGGGACGCTGGTTGCAGGCCGGGTCGCTCGGCCCGTCTGTCATGTCGGTCATGAAAGGTCGGCCGACAAGGAAGGGCGGGGGCCCAGGTGGGCGCCGCAGAGCAGGCCCGCGGCCGCCACTTCCGGTCCGATCAGCATGGCCCGTCACGTGTCGAGTACGAATCGACGCGCTGCGGCACCAAGACCCATCGTCCGCCGCCGGTGGCGCTCCGGTCCCCGTCGATGATCAGCTGACGCGGCAAGTAACAGGCATGACGTCCCGGCGGACCTGACCGGTTCGCTTGTCAAGTGACCGCGGAGGGTGCAGCGGATCTGGGAGCCGTCGGTCCCGGTGCCGGTGGCGTGCAGGTAGAAGGACGAGGACGGGTGCGGGATGTCGATGGTCCCGTCAGCGAAGTTGCCCACGTCGTGCTCCCGGTAGGTGCCGGTGTAGACCACCCCGGGCCCCTGCAGCGGGCTGATGACGAAGGTGGCGGTGACGTCGCCCTCGACGTGGGTGACGCCGGCCATCGATCCACGGGTGTGCAGGGTCAGGTTGAACACGCCGTGGCGATCTTCGAAGATTTGCCCTTCGTAGCCGACGCACGGCGCCGCCGGCCAGCGCGAACCGCCGCTGATTCTCGTACGAGGGTTAGGCAGCCACTCCGGCGACGACCAGGGCGGAGACCCGGCGCGTCCACAGATCCACCGCCGGTCTCACCGGTCGCTGGGTGGGTGCGGCGCTCACCGCGCACCGCCCTCGGTGGTCGGCAGTACTCGGACCAGCCGGGCGCCGACCAGGCGCAGCCGGGCATCGGTCCAGTGCCCGGCGCACAGCCGCATCGTGCCGCCTGCCTGATCGGCAACGACGACCTCGGCCAGTTCGTCGCAGTGCCGGGCTGCCCGACGTCCGGGCCAGGTCCGGCTGCAGCCGGGCTGCCGGCACCAGGTTTGACCGCCCGATGAGGACAACGCGTTGCCGTGCGTCGGACACACCCCCCACTGCGCCGAGCACCGCGTCTCGTCCTCGGTCAGGTGCCGCTCGGTCTGGACCTGGATCTCCGTGGCCAACGCCTCCCGCGCGGCGGCCAACAGCCGGGCGGCTTCGTCCAACTCGGTCAGTGCCCGCGCCGCCGCCGGCCAGCGCGCCGACCAAGGCCGCGCCGCCTCGTCACCGTTGCCATACCAGGCGCCCAGCCCAATCCCGGCCGCGCTCAGCGACACCTTTGCCATGCGAAGCTGCTGCTCGACCGACTGACCAGCCTGACCGGTCACTGGTCGCTCCCTTCGTGGTGGAGGTCGGCTGCCAGCGGGTGCGGCTCGCCGGTCAGCGCGGCCAGCGCGGCGGCGACCTCCTGGAGGCTGGCGCGGACGTACGTGGTGGTCGCGCTCTGATCGTTGCCGGTGTCGGTGTGGCCGGCGTACGCGCGGGCGACGGCGTAGCCGAAGCTGCGTTCGACCCACGTCAACGTGGTGTGCCGCAGCCAGTGGGTGGAGATCTGCTGGGTGGCCACCCAGGGCAGGTGGCTGCCGATCCGGGTCCACAGGTGGTCGTAGCGGCGGCGGGTGATCGGCGCCCCAGTGCGGTAGCGCAGCAGCTGCCCATCCGTTTGGGCGTGCCGCTGCTCGGTATGGGCAAGCAGGTGGGCCATCAGCGTCGGGGACACCGGCTGCCAGCGCACCGTCTGGCCCTTCTCCCGCAGGAAGATCAAGCACTGCGCGGGGTCGAGGTCGGCCGGCCGCAGCGCGAGGGCGCCGCCGCGGCGGCAGGCGGTCTCGGTGTGTGCAGCCGCAGCAGCAGCGTGTCCAGCGCGGGGTCGTTGCCGGTGGTGGCCGCGATGAGGTTGATCTCGGCCAGCCGGGTGTCGGCCACCGCGCGCCTGGTGGAGGGCAGCCGCCGCGGCTTGGCCACCTTGCGGGCCGGGTTGTCGGCTGGCTCGATCAGCCCGTCGTCCTCGGCGTGCCGGTACAGGCAGCGCAGCGCGGCGATCAGGTGCTCGGCGGCGCTGCGCCCGCCGCGGGCGTTGCGCCGGGCCACCACATGCGCCTTGACGTGCTCCACCAGGTGGCGGATCTCCGACGGCGTGGGCTCATCGAGCCGACGCTGCCCCCACTGGTCGACGATCCGGTTCCAGTACGAGCCGTACACCCGGCGGGTGCCCTCACTCACCGCGCCGGCCACCACCGGGACGTACTCGGCGAATGTCGGCGCCGTCGGTCGAGAACGCGGTTCGGCCAGCAGATCAGCCGGGGACAAGCCCAGGCGGGCCAGCAGCAGCCGAGCCGCGTCCACATCGGCTTGCCCGACCGGCGCCGGAGCCAGTGGGCTAGCCGCGCTCATCGGAGGTCTCCGTCCGCCAGCCGGGTCTGACAGTCAGCGACCATCGCGTCCAGCGCCGCCAGCGGGTGCACGACCAGCAGCCCGCGGGTCGGGTCGGCGGCCAGCAGCACCCGGTCACCGGCGGCCAGACCGCAGCAGCGGCGGACCGCGGCGGGCAGTCGCAGGTGGCCCTGGCCGGTCACCTCGAACACCCCGTGCGGGTGCGTGCTGACCAGCAGCAGGCCGGCGGTCTGCCGGAAGTCCAACCGGGTGCCGGCGACCCAGCCCAGTGCCGCCAGCACGGCCCGATCGGCCAGCCGGCCGCGGCAGTCCATCGCGGCCAGCCCGTACACCAACGGGCTGCTCCGCGGGCTCGGAACGCGGGGCAGCGGCGGGGGTGGGCGAAGCGGGCCGGCCGGCGAACTCCGGCCGGCCGGCCGCTCGCCGTTCCGAGCCCGGGTCCGGGGTGGAACCACCGGGCTGATCACGCCAGGTTCGGTCCGGCCCTGGGGCGTCGGCGCGGGCTGAGCGGGGCAGGCAGCGTCGGCGGGTGGGTCGGTGTTCAAGTGCGCTTGACCACCGACACGCATCGGTGGCAGGGATGCCACAGGAGGGTGTCCGAGGGGGGACTTGAACCCCCACGCCCTTTACGGGCACTAGCACCTCAAGCTAGCGCGTCTGCCATTCCGCCACCCGGACCTGCGCAGTCACTGTACCGAGCGGGGGAGGGGGGCTCAAACGGCCGAGTCGGCCGGCGAAACGGGGGGTGCGGGGCCAGAGGTCCCCCGGACGCCGGCTTGTGACGTCATTACACAGCGGTAACACTTCGATACACGGTGTCAACCACGGCACCGTTCGGCACCAACGCTTCCGCCCGCCACCGCCGTTCGGAGGTCGTCCCGTGCTCCCTCGACCCACGCTGCTGCGCAGCCTCGCCGTGATCTCCGTCCTCGCCGCCACCGTCGGACTCGCCTCGGCCGCCGCGGGCGCGGCGACCTCGGATGCCGGGCCGCCACCGAACAGCATGGCCAGCCTCGGCGACTCGATCACCCGCGGGTTCGACGCCTGCGGGTTCTTCGTCGACTGCACCAGCCGGTCCTGGTCGACCGGGGACTACGCCTCGGTGAACAGCCACTACCTTCGCATCCGCGCGACGAACGCGGCGATCAACGGGCACAACTACAACGACGCGAGGACCGGAGCCACGGCCGCCGATCTCGCCGGCCAGGCCGGGACCGCGGTCGGCCAGGGCGTCGGGTACGTGACTGTCCTGATGGGCGCGAACGACGCCTGCAAGGACAGCGAGTCGCAGATGACGGCGATCGGCACGTTCCGCGCCCAGGTCGACGCGGCGCTGGACCGGATTAGGGCGGGCCTGCCGAACACCCGGGTCTTCGTGGCGAGCATTCCCGACCTCAAGCGGCTGTGGGCCGTGGCCAAGGGCGACTGGCGCGCGCGCTTTACCTGGGCGGTCGGCGGGATCTGTCAGACCATGCTGCGCAACCCGACGTCGACCGCGCAGGCCGACGAGGACCGGCGCAACCGGGTCCGGCAGCGGGTGATCGACTTCAACACCCAGCTCCAGCAGTCGTGCGCGGCGCACACCTTCTGCCGGTTCGACGGCAAGGCGGTGTTCAGCTACCCGTTCACCTTCTCCATGCTGTCCGGCTGGGACTACTTCCACCCGAACACCGGCGGCCAGGCCGTGCTCGCGCAGGTCACCTACGCGGCGGGGTTCGGCTGGTAGGAGCGGTACGCCCCGTCCTGATAGGAAGGGACGATGACAGCCGAGGACGAGGTGGTCGGGCTGTGCGCCGACCTGATCCGGATCGACACCAGCAACCCGACTAGCACCGAGCGGCCGGCCGCGGAGTACGTCGCGGAGAAGCTGGCCGAGGTCGGCGTCGACCCGACGCTGCTGGAGTCCGAGCCGGGCCGGGCCAGCGTGGTCGCGCGGATCGAGGGCACCGACTCCTCCCGTGGCGCGCTGCTGATCCACGGGCATCTGGACGTGGTGCCGGCCGACCCGGCGGAGTGGTCGGTGCACCCGTTCGCGGCCGAGCAGCGGGACGGCTACCTGTGGGGCCGCGGCGCGGTGGACATGAAGGACATGGACGCGATGACGCTCGCGGTGGTGCGGGACTGGATGCGCACCGGCCGGCGCCCGCCCCGGGACGTGGTGCTCGCGTTCCTGGCCGACGAGGAGGCCGGCGGGGTCAAGGGCGCCCGCTGGCTGGTGGACAACCGTCCCGAGCTGTTCGAGGGATGCACGGAGGCGATCAGCGAGGTCGGCGGCTTCTCCGTGACGGTCCGCGACGACCTGCGGCTCTACCTGGTGCAGATCGCCGAGAAGGGGATGGCCTGGTTCCGGCTCACCGCCACCGGCAGCCCCGGCCACGGCTCGATGGTGCAGCAGGACAGCGCCGTGGTCCGGCTGGCCGAGGCGGTGGCGAGGATCGGCCGGCACCAGTTCCCGATGGTGCTGACCAAGCCGGTCCGGCAGTTCCTGGAGGCGCTGTCCGACACGCTCGGCGTCGAGCTCGACCCGCAGTCGATCGGGTCCGTGCTGCCCCGGCTCGGCGGCATGTCTCGGGCCCTGGGCGCGACCCTGCGCAACACCGCGAACCCGACCATCCTGGAGGCCGGCTACAAGGCCAACGTGGTGCCGGGCACCGCCAGCGCGGTCGTCGACGGGCGGTTCCTGCCCGGGCAGGAGGAGGAGTTCGAGCGGCAGCTGGACGAGCTGCTGCCGGCCGGGGTCAGCCGGGAGTGGGTGCACCACGACCAGGCGGTCGAGACGACGTTCGACGGGCCGCTGGTGGAGGCGATGTGCGCGGCCCTGCGGGCGGAGGACGCCGGCGCCCGCCCGGTGCCGTACATGATGTTCGGCGGTACCGACGCCAAGTCGTTCGAACGGCTCGGGATGCGCTGCTTCGGCTTCTCTCCCCTCCGGCTGCCGCCCGACCTGGACTTCGCGGCCCTGTTCCACGGGGTCGACGAGCGGGTGCCGGTCGAGGGCCTACGCTTCGGTGTCCGCGTCCTCGACCGTCTGCTCGCCAGCTGCTGACCCGGCCGTACCCCTGACCGTCCGGGCTTCCGGAGGTGTCCCGTGAGTGTCGATACCGACCTCGACGTCGCCTTGGAGCGGGTGCTGGAGGCCGCCAGGGCCCATCTGCGCGCGGTGAAGGCCGCTGGCGGCGCGGTCGACGACGACGGTGTCTGGGCCGCGTACGTCGAGCTGAACAACTCCTCGCTGGCCTACGACGAGCTGCTGGAGGACGCGTACGGCGAGGTCACCCCGTGGGACATCGCCGACGAGCTGACCGTCGAGATGCCGGCCGCCGACCTGGCCGCCGAGGTCGAGCCGGACGGCCAGGGCGAGCCGGACGAGCTGCGGATCAGCGTCCGGCAGCGGCGGGACTATGTGGTGCCGCGGATCGACGCGCTGCTGCGGGCCGGCGCGCAGGCCCGGTCCAACACCTGGGAGGGCGTGAACGACAAGCGCGCGGGCGAGCCGGTGCAGAGCGTCGGCGAGGCGGTCTCCGAGCTGCTGCACGCCGGCGGCGGGTCGATGGCCGGCCTGGACCTCCCCGAGCTGGTGCCGCAGAGCGGTCTGGTGCTGGTCAACGTCGTCGAGGACACCCTCGGCCCCGACGACCTTGCTTCCCCGCCGCACGAGGCCGACCGGCTGTTCGAGCTGCCGGACTCGCCGCTGATCGTCTCGCTGTACGAGCCGATGTACGCGTCGCTGGAGGAGGCCGAGCGTGCGGCCGAGCGCGACCGGCTCGAGTTCGACGATGAGTGAGCCGGGCCAGCCGCGGGTCGCGCTGGTCACCGGCGGGGCCGGCGGAATCGGCGGGGCGATCTGCCGGCGGCTGGCCGGGCGCGGGCTGCGGGTGGTGGTCGCCGACCTGGACGCGACGGCGGCCGCGGCGACGGCCCGGTCGGTCGGCGGGCGGGCGGTCGGCGTCGACGTCACCGACCCGGCCGGCTGCACGGCGGCGGTGGATGCGGCGATGTCCGGCTACGGCCGGCTGGACGTGGTGGCGCTGAACGCCGGCATCGGCTCCGGCCAGGCGGGCGGCGAGCCGGTCGACATAGCGGCTTATCGGCGAATCGTCGGGGTGAACATCGACGGTGTGGTCTTCGGCATCGAGGCGGCGGTGCCGGCCCTGCGCGCCTCCGGCGGCGGGTCCATCGTGGTCACCGCGTCGCTGGCCGGGCTGGTCCCGATGCCCTCCGACCCGCTCTACACGCTGACCAAGACCGCGGTGGTCGGCTACGTGCGGGCGATGGCCGAGCCGCTGGCCGCGGCCGGGGTCCGGATCAACGCGCTGTGCCCGGGGTTCACCGACACCACGATCCTCGGGGTGGCCCGGCCGGTGTTCGAGGCGGCCGGGTTCCCGTTGCTCGAGCCGGACGAGGTGGCCACCGCGTTCACCGCGGTGCTGGACGGCGGCGGGTCGGGGGAGGCCTGGTTCGTCCAGCCGGGCCGGGAGGCCGCGCCGTACAAGTTCCGCGGCGTGCCAGGCCCGGTGCTGGCCGACGGCAGCACGGTCGTCCCGCCAGCGCTGACCGGATGGGGCGAGGCGCGCGGGGCCGGACCGGGCGGGCCGGCGTGAAGGCCTGGCGGGTGCACCTGAACTTCTTCGACGCGCTGCTGTGCGCCGGGCAGTACCAGGAACGGCCGGCACTGCCGTTCACCCCGGGCGCGGAGATCTCCGGCACGGTGATCGAGGCGGGCGCCGGCTGCGGCTTCGCGCCTGGGGATCGAGTCCTCGGCGGTCCGCCGCTGCCGAACGGTGGGCTCGCCGAGCTGGCCGTGCTGCCGGCCGGATCGGCCTGGGCGGTGCCGGACGCCATGCCGGCGCCGGAGGCTGCCGCGTTCCTGATCACCTACCAGACCGCGTACGTGGGCCTGCACCGCCGGGCCGGGCTCCGCCCGGGGGAGACGCTGCTGGTGCACGCCGGCGCCGGCGGGGTCGGCTCGGCGGCGATCCAGCTCGGGCTGCAGGCCGGCGCCCGGGTCATCGCCACCGCCGGCGGGCCGGAGAAGGCCCAGGCGTGCCGGGAGCTCGGGGCGCACGAGGTGGTCGACTACCGCGCCGAGCCGGACCTGCCGAAGCGGATCCGGGAGCTGACCGGCGGTCGCGGGGCGGACGTGATCTGGGACCCGGTCGGCGGGGACGTGTTCGACGCCTCCCGGCGCTGCATCGCGTTCGAGGGGCGGCTGGTCGTGGTCGGGTTCGCCGGCGGCCGGATCCCGCAGGTGCCGGCCGGGCACGTGCTGGTGAAGAACTACTCGGTGGTCGGGCTGCACTGGGGGCTGTACCGGACCGCGAACCCAGCGGTGATCACGGAGGCGCACGAGGCGCTGATGCGGATGTACGCCGCGGGATCGATCCGGCCGCTGGTGTCCGAGCGGCTACCGCTGTCCGCCGCGCCGGACGCGCTGACCCGGCTGGCCACCCGCAGCACGGTCGGCAAGGTGGTGCTGCTGCCGGCCGGGACCGGCGCGAGCTAGAGCGAGACGCCGGGCAGCGGCAGCCGGTGGCCGGGGGTGCGCAGCCGGCGCAGCCAGACCCGGCGGGACCCGTCGGAGTGCAGCCGCACCTTGGCCAGCTCCCACCCGCCGTACTCGGCGTGCAGCGCCAGCTGCACTGCCGCCGTCGTGCGGTCCGTCCCGGGTGGGATGCGTACCGGCGCGTACTCGTACTCCGCTGTGGGGGCCATGCCGGCGATTCTGCCTCGTCAACCGGGGGACACGCGAAGTTACCCGGGCATTGGCCCGGCCGCAGCGGCGAGCAGCTCCTTGAGCCGGGTGCGGCGCGGCCGGGCACCGACCTCGCGGACCGCCCTGGCCAGCACGGGGCCGGCCGCATGCACCACGGACAGGTGCCGGCGGGCCCTGGTCAGCGCGGTGTAGACCAGCGGGCGGGAGAGCATGCCGGCGGCCTCCGGGGGCAGCACGGCGACCACCGCCGGCCACTCCGAGCCCTGCGCCCGGTGCACCGTCACCGCCCAGCCGTGCCGCAGGTCGGCCAGCGCCCGGCCGGAGACGGTCGCCGGCCCGGCCGGGAACTCCACCGTGACCGCGCCGTCGCCGACCTCGGTGACGACCCCGACCTCGCCGTTGGCGAAGCCGACCGGCTCCAGGTCGAGGTGGTTCGCGGTGGCCACCACCCGGTCGCCGGGGTCGAAGCCGGCCACCGTCGGGCCGCCGGCGTGCGGGTTGAGGCGGGCCTTGAGCGCGGCGTTCAGCTCGATGGTGCCGGCCGGGCCGCGGTGCACCGGGGTGACCACCTGCACGTCGTCGGGCGGGATGCCGAGCGCCCGCGGGATCGAGTCGGTGACCAGCTGGACCACCCGGTGCGCGGCCTCGGCCGAGCCGCCGGCCGGCACCACCACCACCTCGCGGTCGGCCGAGTCGACCGGTGGCAGCGTGCCGCCGCGGACCGCGGTGGCCAGCCGGGCGATCGCGCCGCCCTCGGCCTGCCGGTAGAGCGTGCTGAGCTCGGTGACCGGGGCCGCGCCGGACTCGATGAGGTCGGCGAGCACCCGGCCCGGTCCGATCGACGGAAGCTGAGCCGGGTCGCCGACCAGCAGCAGGTGGGTGCCCTCCGCGCAGGCCTCCAGCAGCGCGGCCGCGAGCTCGACGTCCAGCATCGACGCCTCGTCGACCACCACCACGTCCGCGTCCAGCGGCCAGGCCTCGCCGCGGGCGAACGTGGTGGCGCCGACCGTGCGGCCGCCGTCGGCGCCGTCGCCCGCCGACCGGATCGCCTGAGCGCCGAGCAGCCGGTGCAGGGTGGAGGCGGGCGCGTCGCACAGCTCCTCCAGCCGCTTGGCCGCCCGGCCGGTGGGGGCGGCGAGCGCGACTCGCCGGCCGGCCGCGGTGGCGAGCTCGACCAGCGCCGAAACGGTGCGGCTCTTGCCGGTGCCCGGTCCGCCGGTGAGCACGCTCACCCCGTGCTGCAGCGCCGACTGCACCGCGGCGCGCTGCGCGGCGTCCAGTGCGTCGTCCGCGGAGCCGGCCGCCGACTCGATCGGCTTCGCCGTGGCGCCCAGCCGGGCCAGCGCCTCGGCGATGCCGTCCTCGGCCATCGCGTACCGGTCCAGGCCGAGCAGCGCGGTCCCGTCCGCGGCCTGGACGGCGAGCACGGTGCCGGCCGCGCAGGCGGCTCCGACCGCGGCGGCCGGGTCGGGCGCCCCCTCGGCCTGCAGCAGCGAGGCGACGACGCCGGCCGGCTGCACGGTGTGCCCGTCCCGGCCGGCCCTGGCCAGGACGTGCCCGACCAGCGCCCGCCCGCGCCGCGGGTCGTCCTTGCGCACCCCCGGGATCGCCGCCACCGCGACCCGGTCGGCGTCCACGATGCGCAGGTCGGCCAGCTCCAGCAGCCGCCACGGGTCCTCCCGCAGCAGCCGGGCCGCGCCCCCGCCGAGCGCGTCCACCGCCCGCCCGGCCACCCTGGCCGGCAGCCCAGCCGGCACCACGATCCGGGCGACCTCGTACACGTGGAGCGCGCCGACCCACCCGGACATCAGCCGCCGGGCCCGCACCGCGCCCACCCGGGGCAGCCCGGCCAGCCGCTGCTCGGTCACCTGCTCCGGCCCGGTGATCCCGGCCTCCGACAGCGCCTCCGCGAGCGCCCGCCCCAGCCCCGGCCACAACCCCGCCGCGCAGAACGCCGCGAACACCGGATCCACCGGCGCCGGTTCCCTGGGCACGGGCGGCCTGGCGCCCGCCTGGTCGCTGTCGGCCACCCGGCGACCCTACCCGGCCGGCCTGCCGGCCAGCCGCGGCGACCTCCGGGCGCCGCGTGCTGCCTGGCGCCGACGTCGTCGAGCATCACGGCCTGCGCCTCGCCCTCGGCTGGAGCCGGCTGCTCAGCGTTCGGGGTAGCCGGTGGCTGGGGCCGACACGTCGTCCAGGGCGGAGCGGATCTCGGGTGGCAGGGTGATGCCGTCGGCGGCGAGGGAGCCGGCGAGCTGGCCGACGGTGCGGGCGCCGAGCAGCGGGGCGGTCACGCCGGGGCGGTCCCGGATCCAGGCGAGGGCGACCGCGAGGGGTGAGGTGCCCAGCCCGTCGGCGGCGGTGGCGACGGCCTCGACGATCCGGGCGGCGTCGTCGGTCAGGCGCCGGCCGACGAAGTCGCGCAGGTGCGGGGACGCGGCCCGGGAGTCGGACGGGGTGCCGTGCCGGTACTTGCCGGTGAGCACCCCGCGGCCGAGCGGCGACCAGGCCAGCACGCCGATCCCGGCGTCCGCGCAGGCCGGCACGACCTCACGCTCCACGCCGCGCTCCAGCAGCGAGTACTCGACCTGGGTGGACACCACCGGCGCCCGGCCCGGCCAGGCCCGCTGCCAGGTGGCCGCGGCCGCGGTCTGCCAGCCGCTCAGGTTGGCCACCCCGACGTACCGGGCCCGCCCGGAGGACACCGCCAGGTCGAGCGCGGCCAGCGTCTCCTCCAGCGGCACCCGGGCATCCCAGCGGTGCAGCTGCCACAGGTCGACGTAGTCGGTGCCGAGCCGGCGCAGGGTCGCGTCCAGCGCCGCGAGCAGGTGCCCGCGCGAGCCGCCGACGCTCAGCCCGCCGAGTCCCGGCCCGCCCGCCTTCGCCGCGAGCACCAGCTCGGGACGCGGCACCACCTCCCGGACCAGCCGGCCGACCAGCGGCTCGGTCGGCTCGCAGGCCCGCTCCGGCGCGACGTCCAGCAGCGTGCCGCCGGCCTCCCGGAACGCCACCAGCTGCGCGGCCGCGTCGTCCTCGTCGGTGTCCCGCCCCCAGGTCGCGGTACCCAGGCCCAGCCGGGAGACGACCAGCCCGCTGCGGCCCAGCGCACGCTGCTCCATGGCCGCAGAAGCTACCGACCGCCGGCGCCGGGGCGGATCGCGCAACGCCGAGGCCCGGCCCCGGCCGTGTCAGGCCCCCATCGGGGCGCCTACTGTGATCGACCATGCGGCTCGGACTCAACCTCGGCTACTGGGGCGCCGGCAACGACGCGACCAACCTGGCCCTGGCCAGGGAGGCCGACCGGCTCGGGTACGCGGTGGTGTGGGCGGCCGAGGCGTACGGCTCGGACGTGGTCAGCGTGCTCGCCTGGGTGGCCGCGCAGACCGAGCGGATCGACGTGGGCAGCGCGATCATGCAGATCCCGGCCAGGGCGCCGGCGCTGACCGCGATGACCGCGGCGACCCTGGACACGCTGTCCGGCGGCCGGTTCCGGCTGGGCCTGGGGGTGTCCGGCCCGCAGGTGTCCGAGGGCTGGTACGGGGTGCGGTTCGGCCAGCCGCTGGCCCGCACCCGGGAGTACGTCGAGATCACCCGGAGCGCGCTGCGCCGGGAGACGCTGCGCTACGACGGCCGGCACTACCGGCTGCCGCTGCCCGACGGCCCGGGCAAGGCGCTGAAGCTGACCGTCCACCCGGTCCGCGAGCGCATCCCGGTCTACCTGGCCGCGATCGGTCCGAAGAACCTCGAGCTGACCGGCGAGGTCGCCGACGGCTGGCTGGCGATCTTCTTCTCACCGGAGCACGCGGCCGAGTCGCTGGACGCGATACGTGCCGGGCGGGCCCGGGCCGGCGCCGCCGGCGACCTGGCCGGCTTCGACGTCGTCCCGACCGTGCCGCTGGTGGTCGGCCCGGACGTCGCGGCGGCCGCCGACACGGTGCGCGGCTACGCGGCGCTCTACGTCGGCGGGATGGGCAGCCGGGCGCAGAACTTCTACAACGCGCTGGCCAGGCGGATGGGCTTCGACCGGGCGGCCCAGGAGGTGCAGGACCGGTACCTGGCCGGGGACTACGCCGGCGCCCAGGCCGCGGTGCCATTCGAGTTCATCGACCAGACGTCGCTGCTCGGCCCGGTGGAGCGGGTCGCCGACCGGATGCAGGCGTACGCCGAGGCCGGGGTCAGCACGCTGACCGTCGCACCGCACACCGGGGAGCTGGAGGCGGGGATCTCGATGCTGCGTAGCGCCGTGGACGCGCTGGACCGGGCCGGCGTGGGCAGCGGAGCCGTCCGGTGACCGATCTCCAGGCCATCGTGCTCGGCGTGGTCCAGGGGTTGACCGAGTTCCTGCCCATCTCCAGCACGGCCCACCTGCGGATCGTGCCGGCGCTGCTGAGCTGGCCGGACCCGGGCGCGGCGTTCACCGCGGTCGTGCAGCTCGGCACGATGCTGGCGGTGCTGGTGTACTTCTGGCGGGAGATCCTGCAGATCACCGCCGCCTGGGTACGCGGCATCACCGACCGCTCGGTCCGGGACAGCGCGGAGTACCGCATCGGCTGGTACGTGATCATCGCGACGGTGCCGATCGGGGTGCTGGGCTACACGTTCCGGGACAGCATCGAGACCGGGGCGCGCAACCTGTGGCTGATCGCCTCGACCCTGATCACGCTCGGCCTGGTGCTGCTGGTGGCCGACCGGGTCGGGACGAAGGAGCGGGACGAGGAGAAGCTCCGCCTCGGCGATGGGGTGCTGGTCGGGCTGGCCCAGTCGGCCGCGCTGATCCCCGGCGTGTCCCGGTCCGGAGCCACCATCACCGCGGGCCTGTTCCGCGGGCTGACCCGGGAGGCGGCGGCCCGGTTCTCGTTCCTGCTCTCCATCCCGGCGGTGGTGCTGTCCGGGCTGTTCGAGGCGCGCAAGATCGGCGAGGCGGGCGGCCCGTCCAAGACCGCCACCGTGCTGGCCACCATGCTGGCGTTCGTCGTGGGCTACGCATCGATCGCCTGGCTGCTGCGCTACCTCAGCCGGCACAGCACGATCGTGTTCGTGGCCTACCGGGTGCTGATGGGCGGTCTCCTGCTGGCGCTGCTGGCAGCCGGCACGATCAGCGCGACCTGACCGGCCCAGCGCGGAAGGCAATCCGCCGACCGGCCTAGTGTCCTGGCGGCGCGACACTACAGTAGCGGTCGTGGCCACCGTCCTGCTCGTCCGCCACGGGCTGACCGGGTTGACCGGGCCGGTGCTGTCCGGGCACACCCCGGGCATCGACCTGGACGACCGGGGTCGGGCGCAGGCGGCGGAGCTGGCCGACCGGCTGCGGCCGGTGCGGCTGGCGGCGATCGTGACCAGCCCGCTGGCCCGGTGCGTGCAGACCGCGGCCGCCGTGGCCACCGGCCGGGACGGGTTGGCGCCGGAGCAGGACGATCGGCTGATCGAGGTGCGGTACGGCGACTGGACCGGCCGCCCGCTGAAGGAGCTCACCCGCGAGCCGCTGTGGAAGGTGATCCAGCAGCACCCGTCGAGCGCGGTCTTCCCCGGCGCGGAGGGCGAGCCGCTGGCGTACACCCAGATCCGCGCGGTGGCCGCGGTCCGGGACTGGAACGCTCGGCTGGGCAAGGACGCGACCTGGCTGGCCTGCAGCCACGGCGACGTGATCAAGGCGCTGCTCGCCGACGCGCTCGGCATGCACCTCGACCTGTTCCAGCGGATCGTGGTCGAGCCCTGCTCGGTCTCCGTGGTGCGCTACACCGACGTTCGGCCGTTCGTGCTGCGGATGAACGACACCGGCGGGGACGTGCAGAGCCTGCTGCCGCCCAAGCGGACCCGGAGCAGGAGCCAGCCGGCCGCGGATGCCGCAGTCGGCGGCGGAGCGGGCGTACCGGGCTGAACCCGCCGCCTGGGTGGCAGAACCGGCAGGCTCGCGGCAGAACGGCTACCCTGCCTCCTTGATGTCCCGTCAGATGTATCTCTTCGACCGCCCGCAGCGCTTCGTCACCGGCACCGTCGGGCAGCCCGGCGAGCGCGCCTTCTACCTGCAGGCTTCCGGCGCCGGCCGGACAGTGACGGTCGGTCTGGAGAAGGTGCAGGTGGTGCTGCTCGCCGACCGGTTGGACGAGCTGCTGGCCGAGGTGCAGCGCCGGCTCGGCGTCGTGCTGCCGGAGGAGGCCGACACCGACGACCTGGAGCCGCTGGAGACGCCGATCGAGGAGGAGTTCCGGGTCGGTGCGATGGGGCTGGCCTGGGACGGTGACGCGCAGCTCGTGGTGGTGGAGGCGCAGGCCTCCGGCGACGAGCCGGCCGACGAGTCGACGATCCTGGAGGATGTCGAGGAGGGGCCGGACGTGCTGCGGGTGCGGATCACGGCCGAGGTGGCGCGGGCGTTCGTCGACCGGGCCCGCCGGGTGATCTCGGCCGGCCGGCCGCCATGCCCGCTCTGCGGGCTGCCGCTGGACGCCGAGGGGCACGTCTGCCCGCGGCTGAACGGGTACCGCCGGGGCACCGCCGCCTAGCGCGGCCGCAGACCACACCCCGCGGGTGACGACGTCGGCCGCCGGTGACGGGATATTGGTCGTCACCCTCGGACCGAAGTCGTCACCCGCGAGCCGAGGTCGTCACCCGCGGCCTCAGCCGGCCTCGGAGGAGTGGCCGGGGAACAGGTGCGCCTTCGGGTCGATCGCGACCGCGGCGTTGCACACCGCGGTGGCCGCCTCGCCGAAGCCGGTGGAGATCAGCCGGAGCTTGCCGGGGTAGTCGGTGATGTCGCCGGCGGCGAACACCCGGGGCAGGTTGGTCGCCATCGTGGTGCTGACCGGGACCTGCTTCTTCTCGATCCGCAGCCCCCAGCTGGCCAGCGGGCCCAGGTCGGCGGTGAACCCGAGCGCGGCGATCACGCTCTGCGCGGCCAGCGTCTGCAGCTCGCCGCTCTTGTTGTGCCGCAGGGTCACCTCGCTGAGCCAGCCGTTGTCCCCGTTCAGCCGCTCCACCTCGGTGAACGTCAGCACCGGCACGCCGAGCCCCTGCACCTGCCGGATGGTGTGCTCGTGCGCCCGGAACCGGTCCCGGCGGTGCACCAGGGTGACCGAGCGAGCCAGCGGATGCAGGTTCAGCGCCCAGTCGAACGCCGAGTCGCCGCCGCCGACGATCAGCACGTCCTTCTCCGCGTGCTCGTCCAGCTTGGGCACGAAGTAGGTCAGGCCGCGGCCCAGCCAGCCGTCCCCGACCGGCAGCGGCCGTGGGCTGAAGGTGCCGATCCCGCCGGTGATGATGACCGCCTTGCACTGGATGTCGGTGCCCCGGTCGGTGCTCACCACCAGCGTCTGCTCGTCCGGGCGGGCCAGCCCCACCGCCTGCTCGCCGAGCAGGTAGTGCGGCGCGAACGGAGCCGCCTGGGCGACCAGCTGCTCCACCAGCTCCCGCCCGCGGATCTGCGGGAAGCCGGCCACGTCGAAGATCAGCTTCTCCGGGTAGAGCGCGGTGACCTGCCCACCCGGCTCCGGCAGCGAGTCCACGATCGCGGTGGACAGCCCTCGGAAGCCGGCGTAGTAGGCCCCGTACAGCCCGGCCGGGCCGGCACCGACGATGAGCAGGTCGACGGTCAGCACGTTTCCAGGTCATCACATCGGAGCCGGCCACGGCAACGTAGGAATTGCGCACCTTCCCAGGTCGGTTCGGCCCTACCGGGTCGCCGGAGCCGGCCAGCATCGCGGACACTGGTCCGGTGAGCGGGAGCGAGGGGGCGGCGGCCCGGCGGCCGGAGGGACCGGAGGCCGCCTCGATCGGTGCGCCCGCCGGCGAGCCCGACCCGGCCCCGCCCGCGCCCGACCTCGACGCCGCGCTGGCCCTGATCCGGGACGGCGTCCTGGACATCGAGGGCAGGCTGGTTGACGCCAGCAACGCCACCCTGTACTGCACGGTGTCCCTGGACGGGCTGAGCGCCCCGTGCGTGTACAAGCCGGTCCGCGGGGAGCGCCCGCTGTGGGACTTCCCGGACGGCACGCTGGCCGCCAGGGAGACCGCGGCGTACCTGGTCTCGGTCGCCACCGGCTGGAACGTGGTCCCGCCGACGGTGCTGCGGGACGGGCCGTTCGGCGACGGGATGGTGCAGCTCTGGGTAGACGGCGAGGAGGGCGTCGACCTCGGCCGGCTGATCCGGTCCGACTCGCAGCCGCTGCGCCGGATGGCGGTCTACGACGTGGTGATCAACAACGCCGACCGCAAGGGCGGGCACCTGATCCCGATGCCGGACGGGCACGTGTACGGCGTCGACCACGGCGTCTCGTTCCACCGCCAGGACAAGCTGCGCACCGTGCTGTGGTCGTGGGCCGGCGACCGGCTTCCGGACGACGCCGTCGACACGCTCTGCGAGCTGCGCGGCGAGCTGGAGGGCCCGCTGGCCGAGGCGCTGCACGCGCTGCTGACCCGGCGGGAGGTGGCCGCCACGGTGCGCCGGGTCGACCGGCTGGTGGAGAGCCGGCAATTCCCGCGCCCGTCCGGGGAGTGGCCGGCGGTGCCCTGGCCGCCGTTCTGAGGCCGTTCCGAAGCCGTCCCGGAAGCCGGTCGCACCCGTTCCGGGCCGGGCCCGGACCCCTGTCGGCGTGACGGGCCCCCGTTAGTGTGGCTGGCATGGAGTCGTGGCCACGGCCGGAGATCCCGCGCCTGCCCGGACCGGGCCGCCCGCTGCGGTTGTACGACACCGCGACCGGCGAGGTCCGGCCGACCGCGCCGGGGGCCACCGCCCGGATGTACGTGTGCGGGATCACCCCCTACGACGCCACCCATCTCGGCCACGCCGCCACCTACCTGGCCTTCGACCTGGTGCACCGGATCTGGCTGGACGCCGGCCACGCCGTGGTCTACGTGCAGAACGTCACCGACGTGGACGACCCGCTGCTGGAGCGGGCCACCCGGGACGGGGTGGACTGGACCGAGCTGGCGCTCCGGGAGACCGAGCTGTTCCGCCGGGACATGACCGCGCTGCGGGTCGTCCCGCCGCGGCACTACGTCGGCGCGGTCGAGGCGATCCCGGAGATCCTGCCGCTGGTCCGCCGGCTGCTCGACGGCGGCGCCGCCTACCTGGTCGACGACGACGTGTACTTCTCGGTGGACGCGGCCCCCCGGTTCGGCTACGTGTCCAGGCTGGACGCGGCGACCATGGCCGCGCTGTCCGCGGAGCGCGCCGGCGACCCGGACCGGCCGGGCAAGAAGAACCCGCTCGACCCGGTGCTCTGGCGGGCGGCCCGGCCGGGCGAGCCGTGCTGGTCCGGTGCGCCGTGCTGGGAGGGCGACCCTGGGCTGCACATCCCGGCCGGGCGGCCCGGCTGGCACGTCGAGTGCGCGGCGATCGCGCTGCGCTTCCTCGGCCTGCCGTTCGACCTGCAGGGCGGCGGGCGGGACCTGGTCTTCCCACACCACGAGATGTCCGCGGCGCACGCCGAGACGGCGACCGGGCAGTGGCCGTTCGCCCGGCACTACGTGCACGCCGGGATGATCGGCCTGGACGGCGAGAAGATGTCCAAGAGCCGAGGCAACCTGGTGCTGGTGTCCCGGCTGCAGGCGGACGGGGTGGATCCGGCGGCGATCCGGCTGGCCCTGTTCGCCGGGCACTACCGGGCCGACCGGGACTGGACCCGGCGGCTGCTGGCCGAGGCGCAGGCCCGGCTGGAGCGCTGGCGAGCGGCGGTGCGCCGGCCGGCAGGCCCGGACCCGGCCGGTCTGCTCGACGCGGTGCGCCGGTACCTGGCCGACGACCTGGACACCCCGCGGGCGCTGGCCGCGGTGGACCGGTGGGCGGCCGAGGCGCTCGCCCGGGCCGGGCCGGACCCGGACGCCCCTGGCCTGGTCGGCGACCTCGCCGACGCGCTGCTCGGCGTGCAGCTCTAAGCCTCCGGCGGCCCCGGCGGCGCTGGCGGCGCCGCGCGCGCCGGTCCGGGCTCAGGCCCCGGACGGGCCGGACGGGCGGCGCCGGCGCAGGTAGCGCTCGAACTCCTTGGCGATCGTCTCCCCGCTGGTCTGCTCCAGGTCCCCGTCGCCGTCCCGCTCCTCCAGCGACCGCACGTACTCGGTCACGTCGGCGTCCTCGCTGGCCATCTCGTCGACCAGCTTCTGCCACTCGTCGGCCTGCTCGGGCAGCGTGCCGAGGGGCACCGGGACGTCCAGCACCTCCTCCACCCGGTGCAGCAGCGCCAGGGTGGCCTTCGGGTTCGGCGGCTGGGAGACGTAGTGCGGCACCGCGGCCCAGAACGAGATCGCCGGGATGCCGGCCCGCACGCAGGCGTCCTGCAGCACGCCGACGATGCCGGTCGGCCCCTCGTACCGGGACCGCTCCAGCCCGTACCGGGAGGCCGACGCGGTGTCGTACGCGGTGCCGGTGACCGGGGTCGGCCGGGTGTGCGGGGTGTCGGACAGCAGCGCGCCCAGCGAGACCACCGTCTGCACGCCGAGCTCGCGGACCAGCTCCAGGATCTCCTCGCAGAACCCGCGCCAGCGCATGTTCGGCTCGACGCCGCGCATCAGCACCAGGTCGTTGCCGGCCCCCGGCGGCCGGCACACGGAGAACCGGGTGGTCGGCCACTCGACCCGCCGCTGCACCCCGTCGACCAGCGACACCGTCGGCCGGTTGACCTGGAAGTCGTAGTAGTCGTCCGGGTCGATCGCGGCCAGCGGGCGAGCGTCCCAGATGAGCTCGAGATGCTCCACCGCCGAGGTGGCCGCGTCCCCCGCGTCGTTCCAGCCCTCGAACGCGCCGACGAGCACGGGCTCGGTCAGCTCGGGCCAGTCCTCGAAGTCAGTCACGAGGTGGCCTCCCGAGTGCGGTCATTGGCCCAGCCTACGTCCGCGCTGCTCCGGGCGTGGTCGCGGCGGGGGTCCGGTGGATCTTCGCGGCCCGAGCGTGCGGCCTGAGGCGTAACGACCCCCGGGTAGCCTGTCCGGCATGACTCAGCGTGCCGACTCCTCCCTGCTGGCCGCGCTCGCCGAGCGCGTGGTCGTCGCGGACGGGGCGATGGGCACGATGCTGCAGGCCGCCGACCTGTCGCTGGACGACTTCGCGGGGCTCGAGGGGTGCAACGAGATCCTCAACGTCACCCGCCCGGACGTGGTCGGCGGCGTGCACGACGCCTACTTCGCGGCCGGCAGCGACGCGGTGGAGACCAACACGTTCGGGGCCAACTTCGCGAACCTGGGGGAGTACGGGATCGCGGAGCGGATCTTCGAGCTGGCCGAGGCCGGTGCCCGGCTGGCCCGGGAGGTCGCCGACGGCTGGTCGACCACCGACCGGCCACGCTGGGTGATCGGCTCGGTCGGCCCGGGCACCAAGCTGCCCACCCTCGGCCACGCGCCGTACCGAGTCCTGCGGGACGCCTACCGGCAGGAGGTCGAGGGCCTGCTGGCCGGCGGGGTCGACGCGGTGCTGGTGGAGACCGCGCAGGACCTGCTGCAGGCCAAGTCGGCGATCGTCGGGGCGCACCGGGCGATGGCCGCGGCCGGCCGCACGGTGCCGCTGTTCGCGCAGGTCACCGTCGAGACCACGGGCACCATGCTGCTCGGCTCGGAGATCGGCGCCGCGCTCACCGCGCTGGAGCCGCTGGGCGTCGACCTGGTCGGGCTGAACTGCGCGACCGGCCCGGCGGAGATGAGCGAGCACCTGCGCTACCTGTCCCGGCACGCCCGGGTGGGCCTGTCCGTGATGCCGAACGCCGGCCTGCCGGAGCTCGGCCCGAACGGCGCCAGCTACCCGCTCGGCCCCGCCGAGCTGGCCACTGCGCTGGCCTCGTTCGTCCGCGAGTTCGGCGCCACGCTGATCGGCGGCTGCTGCGGCACCACGCCGGAGCACATCCGCCAGGTGGTCGAGGCGGCCCGCGACCTGCGCCCGGCCCGCCGGCGGCCGCGGCCGGAGCCGGCGGCCTCCTCGCTCTACCAGGCGGTGCCGTTCCGGCAGGACACCAGCGTGCTGATGATCGGCGAGCGGACCAACGCGAACGGGTCCAAGGCGTTCCGCGAGGCGATGGTGGGCGAGCGCTGGGACGACTGCGTGGAGATCGCCCGGGCGCAGATCCGGGACGGGTCGCACCTGCTCGACGTGTGCGTCGACTACGTCGGCCGGGACGGCAGCCAGGACATGGGGGAGATCGCCGGCCGGTTCAGCACGGCGTCCACGCTGCCGCTGGTGCTCGACTCGACCGAGCCGGGGGTGGTCGAGGCCGGGCTGGAGCGGCTCGGCGGCCGGTGCGTGGTCAACTCGGTGAACTACGAGGACGGCGACGGGCCGGGCTCCCGGATGGCCCGGGTGATGCCGATCGTCCGCGAGCACGGCGCCGGGGTCGTGGCGATGACCATCGACGAGGAGGGCCAGGCCCGGACCGCGGAGTGGAAGGTCCGGGTGGCCGACCGGCTGGTCGCCGACCTCACCGGACGGTGGGGGATGCGCGTGGAGGACATCCTGGTCGACTGCCTAACCTTCCCGATCGGCACCGGCCAGGAGGAGACCCGGCGGGACGGGATCGAGACGATCGAGGCGATCCGCGAGCTGAAGCGGCGGCACCCCCGGGTGCAGACCACGCTGGGCGTGTCCAACGTGTCGTTCGGGCTGAACCCGGCCGCCCGCCAGGTGCTCAACTCGGTCTTCCTGCACGAGTGCGTGAACGCCGGGCTGGACTCGGCGATCGTGCACGCGTCGAAGATCCTGCCCATGTCGAAGATCCCGGACGAGCAGCGCGAGGTCGCCCTCGACATGGTCTATGACCGACGCAGACCGGCGTCCGACGAACGCCAGGCCTACGACCCGCTGCAGCGGTTCCTGCAACTGTTCGAGGGGGTCGACGCGCAGTCCGCCCGGCAGTCCCGGGCGCAGGAGCTGGCCGCGCTGCCGCTGTCCGAGCGGCTGGAGCGGCGGATCATCGACGGCGAGCGGAACGGGCTGGAGCCCGACCTCGAGGAGGCCCTGTCCAGGCGTCCCGCCTTGGAGATCATCAACGACACCCTGCTGTCCGGCATGAAGGTGGTCGGCGACCTGTTCGGGTCCGGCGAGATGCAGCTGCCGTTCGTGCTGCAGTCGGCCGAGGTGATGAAGGCGGCGGTCGCCTACCTCGAGCCGCACATGGAGAAGGCCGACGAGTCCGGCAAGGGCCGGATCGCGCTGGCCACCGTCAAGGGCGACGTGCACGACATCGGCAAGAACCTGGTCGACATCATCCTGTCGAACAACGGCTACACGGTGGTCAACCTCGGCATCAAGCAGCCGATCTCGGCGATCCTGGACGCCGCCGAGGAGCACGGTGTCGACGTCATCGGGATGTCCGGGCTGCTGGTCAAGTCGACGGTGATCATGAAGGAGAACCTCGAGGAGATGAACTCCCGGGGGGTTGCCGGGCGCTGGCCGGTGCTGCTCGGCGGCGCCGCGCTGACCAGGGCATACGTCGAGCACGACCTGTCCGAGGTGTACGGCGGCGAGGTCCGGTACGCCAGGGACGCGTTCGAGGGGCTCCGGCTGATGGACGCGATCATGGCGGCCAGGCGGGGCAGCGTGCCGGCCGCGGCGTCCCCGAACGGGCCGGACGACACCCGCCTGGCGGACGCGGTCCAGGCCGGGCCGGCGCCCGTGCGGTCGGCGCCGGCCGGGTCAGCGGCCGACCAGGCCAGGGCGGCCGAGCGCAAGGCGCGGCACGAACGGTCCCGGCGGATCGCCGCCGAGCGGCGGGCGGCCGAAGAAGCGGCGGGCGGGGAGGCGGCGGGGGGCGAGTCGACCGAGCCGGCCCGCTCCGACGTGGCCACCGACAACCCGGTGCCGACGCCGCCCTTCTGGGGCGACCGGGTGGTGAAGGGCATCCCGCTGGCCGACTACGCCGCGCTGCTGGACGAGCGGGCGACGTTCATGGGGCAGTGGGGGCTGCGCGGCCGCCGCGGCGGGAAGGGGCCCTCGTACGAGGACCTGGTGGAGACCGAGGGCCGGCCGCGGCTGCGGCACTGGCTGGACCGCTTCCACACCGACAACGTGCTGGAGGCGGCCGTGGTCTACGGCTACTTCCGGTGCGCCAGCAAGGGCGACGACCTGGTCGTGCTGGGCGAGGACGGCAGCGAGCGGGTCCGGTTCACCTTCCCCCGGCAGCGCCGGGACCGGCGGCTGTGCCTGGCCGACTTCTTCCGGGCCGAGGACTCCGGGCAGACCGACGTGGTCGCGTTCACCGTAGTCACCATGGGCGGGCGGATCAGCGAGTTCGCGCACGAGCTGTTCGAGGCCAACGCCTACCGGGACTACCTGGAGGTGCACGGCCTGTCCGTGCAGCTCACCGAGGCGCTCGCGGAGCACTGGCACAAGCGGGTCCGGGAGGAGCTGCGGTTCCCGGACGGGAGCTCGGCGGCCACCACCGACCCGGCGAGCGTGGAGGACTACTTCCGGCTGGCGTACCGGGGCGCGCGCTACTCGTTCGGCTACCCGGCCTGCCCGGACCTGGAGGACCAGACCAAGGTCTTCGAGCTGCTCGACCCGGCCCGGATCGGGGTGACCCTGTCCGAGGAGTTCCAGCTGCACCCGGAGCAGTCCACCTCGGCGATCATCGTCCACCACCCCGAGGCCAAGTACTTCGCCGCCCGGTAGCCGGGTTGCCGCTGGGCCGGCCCAACCGGGCCGGCCCAGCGTCCCTTCGGGGTGGCCTACTCGGCGGCGATGGCGTTCAGCACGTTCAGCCGGGAGGCCCGGCGGGCCGGCAGCCAGGCGGCGACCACGCCGGCGACCGCCGCCACCAGCAGGTAGGCGATGAGCTGGACGAACGGGAACCGCAGCTCGGTCACCCCCTGGTTGACCAGCGCCTGCTGCAGGGCCACCCCGAACACCGCTCCCACGACCAGGCCGAGCAGCCCGCCGAAGACCGAGATGACCACCGACTCGACCCGGACCATCCGCTTGACCTGGCGCCGGCTCATCCCGACCGCACGCAGCAGGCCCAGCTCACGGGTGCGCTCCAGGACCGACAGCGCCAGCGTGTTGATGATGCCGAGCACGGCGATCAGCACGGACAGCGCCAGCAGCGCGGACAGGATCGCCACCGCCGCGTCGATCTGCTTCGTGGCCTGCCCCACGAACTCGCTGCGGTCCTGAAGCTCCACGTTCGGGTACGGCCGGATCGCGGCGTCCAGCGTCTGCCGGACCTGGCCTCTGTCGGCCCCCGGCGCGACCTTCACCAGCGCGGCGAAGTACAGCTTGCTGCCGAAGAAGTGGCTGGCCGCGGACTGGTCCAGCACGTAGTCGCCGACGAGTTGGTTGGCCTTGTACGTGCCGAGGACGGTGAACCCGGAGGTGCTGCCGTCCCGGAAGGCGAAGCTCAGCTTGTCGCCGACGTGCCAGCCCTTGTCGGTCAGCACCTTGTCCGACACCAGCACCCCGTCCGGCCGCAGGTCGGTGACCGAGCCCTGCTTCTGCTGCAGCGACACGGTCTGCGTGATCGCCGACGGGGATATCGCGAGCGCGCCCGTCCGGTTGCCGTTCACCTTCACCGCGTCGCCCCGCAGACCGTCCACCTGGCCGACCCCGGGCTCCTGCCGGACCGCGGCGAGGGTCTGCTCGGAGATGCCCGAGGTCTGCGCGTTGAGCACGAAGTCGGCCCCGAGCGCCTGGTCGACGACGGTCCGGATCGACCCCTTCAGCGAGGCGCCGAGCACGCCGACCGCGCTGACCAGGGCCAGCCCGATCATCAGCGCTGCGGCGGTGGACGCGGTCCGGCGCCGGTTGCGCATCGCATTCTCCCGACCGAGCCGGCCCGGGATCCGGCGGGTGAACAGCGACCCGACCGCCCGGCTCACCGGCCGGCTCACCAGCGGCGACAGCAGCGCGATGCCGACGAATGCCAGCGCGGTGCCGAGGCCGAGCAGAGTCAGCCCGTTCCCGGTCAGCCCGAAGGTCATGCCGACCGCGCCGACCACCAGGACCGCCGCGCCCCAGATGGTCTGCCGCTTGAGCGGCCGATCCGGGGTCTCCGCGTCCCTCATCGCCGCCACCGGGGCGACCTTCGCCGCCCGGCGCGCCGGTATCAGCGCGGCCACGACGGTGACCACGATGCCGACCGCGAACGCGGCGATCACGGTGCGCGGCAGGACCAGCGTCGGGCCGGGCGGGAGCTCCGCGCCGATCGCGTTGAACGCGGCCTTCAGCCCGAGCGCCACCCCGATACCGGCCAGCAGTCCGACCGCGGACGCGACGAGGCCGACCACCACCGACTCGAGCAGCACCGACCGGTTCACCTGCCCCCGGCTGGCCCCGAGCGCCCGCATCAGCGCCAGCTCCCGGGTCCGCTGGGTGATCAGGATCGAGAATGTGTTGAAGATGATGAACGCGCCGACGAACAGCGCCACGCCGGCGAAGACCAGCAGGAACTTGTTGAAGAAGCCGATGCCCTGCTTGACGTCGCTGGCCTGCTCGTCCCCGAACTGCTTGCCGGTGATCGCCTCGGCGCCGGACGGCAGCACGGTCGCGATCCGGTTCCGCAGCTCGGTCTGGCTGACTCCGTCCCGGGCCGCCACCTGGATGTCGGTGTACGCGCCGGGCGTGTCCAGCACCTTCTGGGCGGTCTCGGTGGTGAACAGCACGTAGGTCTCGCCACCGAGCGAGGACTTGCCGTCCTCGTACCGCACGATGCCGGCGATGTGCACCCGCTGCTGCCCGGTGGGGGTGAGCACGGTCGCGGTGTCGCCGACGTGGTAGCCGGTTCGCTCGGCGTAGGCGGGGTCGATGACGACCTCGTCCGGGCCGCGCGGCGGGTGGCCCTCGACGATCCGCTGCTGGGTCAGCAGGGTCGAGTCGGCCCAGTTGCCGCCGATGTTCGGCGCCCCGTTGTTCCGGACCGCCTTGCCGCTGGTGCCGATGACCACCGCCTGGCCGAAGATCGACGGCTGCGCCTCGGCGACCCCGTCCACCTGCCGGATCCTGTCCAGAGTGGAGGCCGGGACGTTCCGCCTGGTGTTGTCCCCGCCCGGCCCGCCCTGCTCGTCGCCGAGATCGGACTGGACGGTGCCGCGCACCTCTACCGCGACGTTCTTGCTCACGGTCGCGAACAGGTCGTCGAACGTGCGGCCGAGGCTGTCGGTGAGCACGAACGCACCGGCCACGAAGGAGACCCCCAGCACGACCGCCATCGCGGACAGCAGCAGCCGCAGCTTGCGGGCCAGCAGGGACTTGATGGTCGCGCGCAGCATCAGATGCTCGCCGGGTCGTGCGCCGCGGAGCCGCCGCTGCCCGCCGAGTCATCGGCGGCGTGCGCGGCAACCTCCAGGAGCTTCATCCGGTCCAGCACCGACTCCGCCGTCGGCTCGGCCAGCTCGTCCACGATCCGACCATCCTCCAGGAACAGCACCCGGTCGGCGTACGCCGCGGCGGTCGGGTCGTGGGTCACCATGACGACCGTCTGGCCGAGCTCGGTGACCGAACGGCGCAGGAAGGCGAGCACCTCGGCGCTGCTGTGCGAGTCGAGGTTGCCGGTCGGCTCGTCGGCGAACACCACCGCCGGGCGGGTGATCAGGGCTCGGGCGCAGGCCACCCGCTGCTGCTGGCCGCCGGACAGCTCGGTCGGCCGGTGCCGCAGCCGGTCGGCCAGGTTGACCGCGCCGATCACGGCGTCGAACCAGGCCGGGTCCACCTTCCGGCCGGCGATCGCCAGCGGCAGGGTGATGTTCTCCTCGGCGGTGAGCGTGGGCAGCAGGTTGTACTGCTGAAAAACGAAGCCGACCCGGTCCCGGCGCAGCTCGGTGAGCTTGCGGTCGTTCAGTTCGGACAGCGCCTGCCCGCCGACGTACACCTCGCCCGAGGTCACCGTGTCGAGCCCCGCGAGGCAGTGCATGAGCGTGGACTTCCCGGACCCGGACGGCCCCATGATCGCAGTGAGCTGGCCGGCCGGGAAGGACACGGTCACACCGGCCAGGGCCACCACGGCCGTGTCACCGGAGCCGTACACCTTCACCAGGTCGGCCGCCTCCGCCGCCGTCACCTGCTCGGTGCCGGTCACGGTTGTCGTCACCAACGTCTCCCCTCTTCTGGTCGCGGCGACCATACGCGATCTTCGCTGAGCGTCCGCTGAGACGCCGTGGGGCCGGCGACCGTTGTCGTTGACCCGCGTCACGCTATGCGCCGGGGGCGCATCCGCACATCCGGTATCCACCCGAGTTCGACCGGGGGTTACCCCGATATCACTGGTCAGGGGGCGTGCCGAGCCGGCCCTCTGCCCCGAGGTCTGCACTTTCGGGCACCGCCGCGGCGGCGTCCCTGGGGTACGGGGGCGGCGTGCCGCCGTGCGCGGGGCACCGCGGCCGGTGGTCGCACCACGCGCAGAGCCGGCTCGGGCTGGGGCGGAAGTCCTCGTTCGCCTTGGCCCGCTCGATGGCCCGCCAGAGGGCCAGCAGGTTCCGCTCGAACCGGGTCAGCTCGTCCGGGTCGGGGACGTAGCTGAGGGTGTCCCGGTCGCCCAGGTACATCAGCCGCAGCTGGCGGGGCACCGTGCCCCGGGTCTTCCACAGCACCAGGGCGTAGAACTTCAGCTGGAACAGCGCCTGGGTCTCGTAGGCCTCGCGGGGGATGCCGCCGCTCTTGTAGTCGACCACCCGGATCTCGCCGGTCGGCGCGACATCCAGCCGGTCGACGTAGCCGCGCAGCAGCAGGCCGCTGTCCAGCACCACCTCGACGAGCAGCTCGCGGGCCGCCGGCTCCAGCCGCCGCGGGTCCTCCAGCGCGAAGTACCCGGCCAGCAGCGACCGGGCCGAGGCGAGCCAGTCGGCCAGCACCGGGCGGGCGGCCCCGTCCGTGGTCTGCCCGGCCGTGGTCTGCCCGGCCGTGGTCTGCCCGGCCGTGGTCTGCCCGGCCGTGGTCTGCCCGGCCGTGGTCTGCCCGGCCGTGGTCTGCCCGGCACCGGCGAAGAGCGCGGCCAGCTCCGGCTCGGCCTCCACCAGCCGGCGCCACTCCGGCTCCACCAGGTCGGCTGCGGCCTGGAACGTCCGCTGCTCGGCCGGCAGGTCGAACAGCCGGTCGAGGACAGCGTGCACCACCGTGCCGCGCGCCTGGTCGGCCGTCGGGCGCTCCGGGATGCGATCGATGGCCCGGAACCGGTACAGCAGCGGGCAGGTCTTGAAGTCGCTCGCGCGGGTCGGCGACAGCGAGCCGACCACCGGCATCGGCAGCTCCACCGTCGATGCCGCGGTCATGCCGGCGACCCTACGGTCCGGCGCCGGCGGCGTGCCCCAGGCGCGCCGCAGCCAGCGGAAGGCCGCTACAGCCAGGCCACCCGCCCGACCGGCCACACCAGCACGAACGCGCGCCCGACCAGCAGCTTCTCCGCGATCGGCCCGAACACCCGGCTGTCGCTGGAGTCGCACCGGTTGTCTCCCATCACCCACACGTGCGCGGCCGGCACCCGGACCGGGGCGAAGTCCTCGGTCCCGTGGCAGGCCGCATCGACGTACGGCTCGCCGAGCCTGCGGTGGTCCACGTAGACCAGCCCACCGTGCGCCTCGACCGTCTCTCCCGGCAGCCCCACCACCCGCTTGATCAGGTCGTCGTCCTCCACCGGGAAGTTCGGCGGCCGCCGGAAGACCACGATGTCGCCCCGGTGCACGGGGTGCAGGCGGTAGCTGAGCTTGTTCACGAGCACCCGGTCGCCCTCCAGCAGCGTCTCGTGCATCGAGGCGGACGGGATGTAGAACGTCTGCACCACGAACGCCCGGATGCCGAACGCCGCCAGCAGCGCGAAGACGACCAGGAACGGCCACTCGAGCTTCCGCCGGCGGGCCCGGCGGCGGCGGACCACCGCCCGCGGCGGGTGCGGCGGGAGCACCCCGGCCGCCCGCAACTGTTCCTGCCGGCTGGCCCGCGGACCCCTGGCCTCCCGGTCCAGCAGCTCGTGCGCCGGCACGTACCGGCGCAGTATCTCGGTCGGCGAGTCGTCGTCCAGCGGAAACGGGGTGGCCGGCGGCCGGTGGGCCGGGTACGTCCCGTTCAATCGCGGAGCCGGCCACGGGTACGGCTCGTCCGGCGGCTCCGGTGCGGCCGGCTCGGGGGGCGGCGGGTAGACCGGGGTCAGCGGAAAGACCGGACGCTGGGCGTGCGCCTCGAACCACCCCGGGGGCGCGTCGTCGGCCGGCCACGGCTCGTCCTGGGGGTCGCCGGCCGGCCCCGGGCGACCGGGACGGCTCATGGGATCACGGTAGGTCACGCGGCCCGCCGGCGCCGCACCCAGGCGCGCGCTTTGCACCATTACCTAGCCGGCGCACGTAGCATCGAGGCATGTCGGCACCGCGGCAGAGCGGGCGCCCGGTGGGTTCGGGTCTGCCCGTCGGGCGGTTTTTCGGCGTGCCCGTCTACCTCGCGCCGTCCTGGGTGTTCATCGCGCTGATCATCACGGTCACGTACGCGCAGCCGATCAGCCGCGCGGTCGACGACATCAGCTCGGCGGGGTCCTACGCGGTCGCCTTCGCCTTCGCGGTGCTGCTGGCGATGTCGCTGCTGGCGCACGAGCTCGGGCACACCGCGGTCAGCCTCGCGTTCGGCATGCCGGTGCGCCGGGTAGTGATCTTCCTGCTGGGCGGGGTCTCGGAGATCGAGAAGGAGCCGCAGCGCCCGGCCGAGGAGTACCTGGTGGCGATCGCCGGGCCGCTGGTCTCGCTGCTGCTGGCCGGCATCGGCGCGGCGGCGCTGCCGGCGACCGGGCACGGCTCGGTGGCTCGGGTCGTGCTGATGCTGTTGGTGCTGAGCAACCTGTTCGTGGCCGGCTTCAACCTGCTGCCCGGCCTGCCGCTGGATGGCGGCCGGCTGCTGCGCGCCGCGGTCTGGTGGCGGTCCCGGTCCAGGCTCACCGGCACCCGAGCCGGCGCCTGGGGCGGCCGGGCGGTCGCCGGGCTGGTGCTGGTCGTGGCGGTGGCCACGGTCGAGCCCAGCGGCGGGCTCGCGCTGGGCAACCTGGTGCTGGCGTTCCTGCTGGCCACGTTCATCTGGGTCGGCGCCTCGCAGTCGCTGACCGCGGCGACGGTGACCAGCCGGCTGCCCCGGCTTCGGATCGGCGAGCTGGTCCGCCCGTCCCTCGACGTGCCGCCGGACCTGCCGATCGCCGAAGCGCTGCGCCGGGCCTGGGAGACCCAGGTCCGCGCGCTGGTCGTGGTGGACGGCACCGGGCGGCCGCGGGCGATCGTGTCCGAGGCGCACGTGATGGCGGTGCCGGAGTCCCGCCGGCCGTGGACGCCGGTCGCGGACGTGGCCCGGCCGCTGGAGCCCGGCCTCACCCTGCCGGACGCGCTGGCCGGGGAGGATCTGCTCGACGCGTTCCGGAAGGCGCCGGCGTCGGAGTACCTGGTAGTCGGGTCGGACGGGCACACCATCGGGGTACTGTCCGCGGTCGACGTGGCCAGGGTGTTGCAGGAGGGGCGGCTGCCTTCCGGGGTCCCGGCGTGACCGATGCCGCGGCCGCGGACCCGGCCCCGGACCCGGCCCTGGACCCGGAGTCGGACCCGGAGTCGCCCGCTCGGCGGCCGGCCCGGCCGTCCGGCCCGCTGCGGCCCGGTGACCGGGTGCAGCTCACCGACCCGAAGGGGCGGCTGCACACCGTCGTGCTGGAGCCCGGCCGGGCGTTCCACACCCACCGCGGCGCGGTCTCCCACGACGACCTCATCGGCCGCCCCGAGGGGGTCGTGGTCACCGCCAGCTCCGGCACTCCGTACCTGGCGCTGCGGCCGCTGCTGGCCGACTACGTGCTGTCCATGCCGCGGGGAGCGGCGGTGGTCTACCCGAAGGACGCCGCGCAGATCGTGACGATGGGGGACATCTTTCCCGGGGCGCGGGTGCTGGAGGCCGGTGCCGGGTCCGGCGCGCTGACCTGCTCGCTGCTGCGCGCGGTCGGCGAGACCGGCCGGGTGCTGTCCTACGAGCGGCGCCCGGAGTTCGCCGAGGTGGCCCGGGCGAACGTGGAGCGGTTCTTCGGCGGCCCGCACCCCGGCTGGCAGCTTCGGATCGGCGACGTCGCCGACTGCGCCGAGCGGGAGCTCGACCGGGTGGTGCTGGACATGCTCGCGCCCTGGGAGGTGCTGGACGCGGTGTCCGCCGCGCTGCTGCCCGGTGGGGTGCTGGTCGGCTATGTGGCGACCACCACACAGCTGTCCCGGCTGGTGGAGGAGCTGCGCGGGCACGGCACGTTCACCGAGCCGGCCGCCTGGGAGACGCTGGTCCGGCCCTGGCACGTGGTCGGCCTGGCAGTGCGGCCCGAGCACCGGATGGTGGGGCACACCGCGTTCCTGGTCTCGGCCCGGCGGCTGGCCGACGGGGTGCGGCCGCCGGTCCGGCAGCGCCGCCCGGCAAAGGCGGCAACCCCGGCATCCCCGGCATCCCTCCCCGAGCAGAGCACCGACCCGGCCGAGACCGGCTAGCCCCCCGTGTCAGCCCTCCCCGATCAGCCGTCCGCGTCCGGCCCGGCCACCGGCGCCCCGTCGCCGGCCCGCTCCACGTGGATGCACTCGCCGGGGCACTCCCTGGCCGAGTCGACCACCTCCAACCGCAGGTGGGGCGGCACGTCGACGGCGGTATGCGGGGCGGTGCGCAGCTCCCCGTCCAGGCCCTTCACGTACGCCAGCCCGTCGATGTCGAACTCGAACACCTCGGGCGCGTACTGGACGCACAGGCCGTCGCCGGTACACAGGTCCTGGTCGACCCAGACTCGAAGCGGCTCGGCCACATTCGTCCTCTCGTCGTAACCCTCGTGGTGCAGGGTAGGCCGCAGCCACGTCGGCGGCGACAGCAAAGCCGACTGGTTCGGCGTTTATGGCCGGCTCGGAGGAGCCGAGGTGCCGGAGGTCTGTGTAGGGTGACTTTTGACCGCAGAAACCCGCAGGAGGTGGGTGATCGTGGCCACGGACAGGGATGACGCGGAGAGCCGCGCCTCGCGCTATGAGAAGGACGTCCACGAGCTCACGACGCAGGTGTCCTTCCTCGAGGAGGAGGTCTCCATGCTGCGCCGGCGGCTGACCGAGTCGCCCCGTCATCTGCGGGTGCTCGAAGAGCGCCTGGCCGAGGCGCAGAGCCGGGTGAGCGCGCTCAGCGAGCGCAACGAGAAGCTCGCCGGCACGCTTCGGGAGGCCAGGGACCAGGTCGTCGCGCTGAAGGAGGAGGTCGACCGGCTGGCCCAGCCGCCCAGCGGCTACGGGGTCTACCTGCAGACCTACGACGACGGCACGGTCGACGTCTTCACCGGCGGGCGGAAGCTTCGGGTGGCCGTCTCCCCGAACGTCGGGCTCGACCAGCTCCGCAAGGGGCAGGAGGTCATGCTCAACGAGGCGCTGAACGTGGTGCAGGCGCGCGAGTTCGAGCGGGCCGGCGAGGTGGTCATGCTCAAGGAGCTGCTCGAGGGCGGCGACCGGGCGCTGGTCATCGGGCACACCGACGAGGAGCGGATCGTCTACCTCGCCGACACGCTGCAGCACGAGAGGCTGCGGGCCGGCGACTCGCTGCTGCTCGAGCCGCGCTCCGGCTACGTGTACGAGCGGATCCCGAAGAGCGAGGTCGAAGAGCTCATCCTGGAGGAAGTCCCGGACATCGACTACACCGACATCGGCGGGTTGTCGGCGCAGATCGAGCAGATCCGGGACGCGGTGGAGCTGCCGTTCCTGCACGCCGACCTGTTCCGGGAGCACAAGCTGCGCCCGCCCAAGGGCGTGCTGCTGTACGGCCCGCCCGGCTGCGGCAAGACGCTGATCGCCAAGGCGGTGGCCAACTCGCTGGCCAAGAAGGTGGCCGAGCGGCGGGCCGAGGTCCAGGACGAGCAGGGCGGCGACGGCACGGTCGTGGCCAGGTCGTTCTTCCTCAACATCAAGGGCCCGGAGCTGCTGAACAAGTACGTGGGGGAGACCGAGCGGCACATCCGGCTGGTCTTCCAGCGGGCCAGGGAGAAGGCGAGCGAAGGCCAGCCGGTGATCGTGTTCTTCGACGAGATGGACTCGATCTTCCGCACCCGTGGCTCGGGTGTCTCCTCGGACGTGGAGAACACTATCGTTCCGCAGCTGCTGTCCGAGATCGACGGCGTGGAAGGCCTGGAGAACGTCATCGTCATCGGCGCGTCGAACCGGGAGGACATGATCGACCCGGCGATCCTGCGCCCCGGCCGGCTGGACGTCAAGATCAAGATCGAGCGGCCGGACGCCGAGGCGGCCCGGGACATCTTCTCCAAGTACGTCACCGCGGACCTGCCGATCCACCCGGACGACCTGTCCGAGAACGGCGGCAGCCGGGACGCGACCGTCTTCAGCATGATCCAGCGGGCGGTCGAGCGGATGTACACCGAGACCGAGGAGAACCGGTTCCTGGAGGTCACCTACGCCAACGGGGACAAGGAGGTCTTGTACTTCAAGGACTTCAACTCCGGGGCGATGATCCAGAACATCGTGGATCGGGCGAAGAAGATGGCGATCAAGGAGTTTCTGGAGACCGGCCAGAAGGGCCTGCGAATGCAGCACCTGGTGGTCGCGTGTCTGGACGAGTTCCGGGAGAACGAGGATCTGCCGAACACCACGAACCCGGACGACTGGGCGCGGATCTCCGGTAAGAAGGGCGAGCGGATCGTCTACATTCGCACGCTGGTCTCGGGCAAGGGTCCGGAGTCCGGCCGGGCAATCGACACCGTGTCGAACACCGGTCAGTACCTCTGATGACCGTCCACCGGGTGATGGGGACCGAGGTCGAGTACGGCATTTCGGTGCCCGGTCAGCCCGGGGCGAACGCGATGCTGCTTTCGTCGCAGATCGTCAACGCCTACGGCGGGCGGGCCGACACGCCCCGGTCCCGCCGGGCCCGGTGGGACTTCGAGGAGGAGTCGCCGCTGCGGGACGCCCGCGGCTTCGACCTGGGCAGCGCGCTGGGCCCGGAGTACCTGGAGGCCGAGGATGACGCCGGCCTGGCCAACGTCATCCTCACCAACGGGGCCCGGCTCTATGTCGACCACGCCCACCCGGAGTACTCCACCCCCGAGGTGACCAACCCGCGGGACCTGGTGCTCTGGGACAAGGCCGGGGAGTGGGTGATGGCGGAGGCGTCCAGGCGGGCCGCCACCGCCGTCCCCGGCCAGCCGCCGATCCAGTTGTACAAGAACAACACGGACAACAAGGGCGCCTCCTACGGCGCCCACGAGAACTACCTGATGTCCCGGGCCACCCCGTTCGCGGAGATCGTCCGGCACCTCACCCCGTTCTTCGTCTCCCGGCAGGTGGTGTGCGGCCAGGGGCGGGTCGGGCTCGGCCAGGACGGCCGAGGCGAGGGCTTCCAGCTCTCCCAGCGGGCCGACTTCTTCGAGGTCGAGGTCGGCCTGGAGACCACCCTCAAGCGGCCGATCATCAACACCCGGGACGAGCCGCACGCGGACGCCGAGCGGTACCGGCGGCTGCACGTGATCATCGGCGACGCCAACCTCGCCGAGGTCGCGACCTACCTCAAGGTGGGCACGACCTCGCTGGTGCTGGCGATGATCGAGGACCGGTTCCTCACCGGCGACCTGTCGGTGGAGGAGCCGGTGGCCTCGCTGCGGGCGGTCTCGCACGACCCGTCGCTGCGGCACCTGCTCGCGCTGCGCAGCGGGCGCAAGCTCACCGCGGTCCAGCTGCAGATGGAGTACCTGGAGCAGGCGCGCAAGTACGTCGAGGACCGGTTCGGCACCGACGTGGACGCGCAGACGGCCGACGTGCTGGCCCGATGGGAGTCGGTGCTGGTCAAGCTGGAGCAGGACCCGATGCTCTGCGTGCGGGAGCTGGACTGGGTGGCCAAGCTGCGGCTGCTGGAGGGCTACCGGTCCCGGGACGGGCTGGCCTGGTCCTCGCCCCGGCTGCAGCTTGTCGACCTACAGTACTCCGATGTGCGGCACGACCGCGGGCTGTACGCCCGGCTGCTGGCCCGCGGTTCGATCGAGACGCTGGTGTCCGGCCAGGAGGTGGTGTCTGCGGTCGAGTCGCCGCCCGGCGACACCCGGGCCTACTTCCGCGGTGAGTGCCTGCGCCGCTACCCGGCCCAGGTGGCTGCCGCGTCCTGGGACTCGGTCATCTTCGACCTCGGCCGGGAGTCGCTGGTCCGGGTGCCGACGCTGGAGCCGCAGCGCGGCACCAAGAGGCACGTCGGCGCTCTGCTGGACCGCTCGCCGACCGCGGACGACCTGGTCAGGGCGCTGACCGCGGGCTGACCCCGGTGGGCTGCCGCGGCCGGGCCGGCCGGGCTCGGGGTACTTCCGTGCTCTCGTCGGTGCCGCCGACTACTGTCGAAGACACACCGTTCGCCAGGGCCGGAGGTGCCGATGGCCACACGCGAGACCGGTGGCGGGCAGTCCAAGGCGACCCGCCGCCAGGACGAGACTGACGAGGTCGAGGTCGCAGAGTCCACCGACGTCCAGGAGCGCCACGAGAAACTCAGCGAGGACGTCGACGCGATCCTGGATGAGATAGACGAGGTTCTCGAAGAGAACGCCGAGGAGTTTGTCCGACAGTACGTGCAGAAAGGGGGTCAATAACCGTTCTGCACGGTTCTCGCTGAGCTCCGGGCGTCGGGGCCTGTGCGTCCAGCGAGGAGTGGTGTCTCGATTGTGACCACTACGACGACGGTAGGGTGCGCGGCGTGGACCACATGGGCGGAGCCGGCCGGCCCGGAGGCCGGCTTCCTGGGCATTTCTTCACCCCGGGGGTGTCGTCTTTCACCGAGTTCCTGAGCCTGGCGGCGCCGGACTTGCTGCCGGGGCGCCGCGCGCTGCCGCCGGGTAGCGCGGCGGCGCTGGCCCCGGCGGGCACCACGATCGTGGCCGCCACCTTCCGGGACGGCGTGGTCATGGCGGGGGACCGGCGGGCCACGATGGGCAACCTCATTGCCCAGCGGGACATCGAGAAGGTGTTCGCCGCCGACGACTACTGCATCGTCGGCATCGCCGGGACCGCGGGCATCGCCGTCGAGATGATCCGGCTGTTCCAGGTCGAGTTGGAGCACTACGAGAAGATCGAGGGCACCCCGCTGACCCTGGTCGGCAAGGCAAACCGGCTGGCCACCATGATCCGCGGCAACCTCGGAGCGGCCATGCAGGGGCTGGCGGTGCTCCCGCTGCTGGGCGGCTACGACCTGGACGCGACCGACTCCGCCGAGGCCGGGCGGATCTTCAGCTACGACGTGACCGGTGGACGGTACGAGGAGCACGGCTACTACGGCGTCGGGTCCGGCTCGTCGTTCGCCAAGAGCACGCTGAAGAAGGTCTGGCGGGTCGGCCTCGGCTCGGACGACGTGGTCCGGATGGTGGTCGACTCGCTGTACGACGCGGCCGACGAGGACTCCGCCACCGGCGGCCCGGACATGACCCGGCGGCTCTACCCGTCGGTCCTGCTGGCCACCGCCGACGGGGTCACCCGGCTGTCCGACGAGCAGATAGGGCACGTCGCCGAGTCGATCGTGGCCGAGCGGATGACGAACCCCGGGGGCGACAACCGATGACGATGCTGGCCCGGCGTCCTCCCTCGCCCCGCTCCGGTCGGGTGCCCACCCCGGAGGCCGCCTCATGACGATGCCCTGGTACGCCTCCGCCGAGCAGGTCATGCGGGACCGCTCGGAGTACGCCCGGAAGGGCATCGCCCGCGGGCGCAGCGTGGTGGTGCTGACCTACGCTGACGGGGTCGTGTTCGTCGCCGAGAACCCGTCCACCGCACTGCACAAGGTGAGCGAGATCTACGACCGGATCGGCTTCGCCGCCGTCGGCCGCTACAACGAGTACGACAACCTGCGCACCGCCGGGGTCCGCTACGCCGACCTGCGCGGGTACTCCTACGACCGGCGGGACGTGTCCGGCCGGGCGCTGGCCAACGTCTACTCGCAGACTCTCGGGGCCATCTTCACCGAGCAGCAGAAGCCGTTCGAGGTGGAGATCTGCGTGGCCGAGGTGGGCGACGAGCCGGACGGCGACCAGATGTACCGGCTGTCCTACGACGGGTCGATCGTCGACGAGTCGGACTTCGGCTTCGTGGTGATGGGCGGCCAGTCCGAGACGATGGCCAACACCATCCGGGGGTCGTACCGGCGCGGGATGCCGCTGGCCGAAGCGGTGGCGTTAGCGGTGCGCGGGCTGTCCTCGGTGGGCGGGGAGAACGGCAAGCCGCGCCAGCTCGCCGCGAGCCAGCTCGAGGTCGCGGTGCTGGACCGCACCCGGGTCAACCGGAAGTTCAAGCGGGTGGTCGGCCCGGCCCTCCGCTCGCTGCTGCCCGGCGGCACCGCGACCGGCGGTGCCGAGCCGGATGGCGGTCGCGAGTCACCCACGGAAGGCACCGACAGCGAGCCATCCGGCGGCACCTGAGTCCTGCCCGGCCGGCCTCCCATACTGGCCGGCCTCCCATACTGGCCGGCCTCACATGCTGGCGATCAGCTTCTCCACCCGCTCGTCCACCGAGCGGAACGGGTCCTTGCACAGCACGGTCCGCTGCGCCTGGTCGTTCAGCTTCAGGTGCACCCAGTCGACGGTGAAGTCCCGCCGCTTCTCCTGGGCCCGACGGATGAACTCGCCGCGCAGCCTGGCCCGGGTGGTCTGCGGCGGCACGTTCTTCGCCTCGAAGACCGCGACGTCGTGGCTGACCCGATCCACCGCGCCCTTGCGCTCCAGCAGGTAGTACAGCCCGCGGCCGCGGTGGATGTCGTGGTAGGCGAGGTCGAGCTGGGCGACCCGGGGTGAGGACAGGGCCAGCCCGTGCTTGGCCCGGTACCGCTCGATCAGCTGGTACTTGGTGGCCCAGTCGACCTCCCGGTCGATCAGCGAGAGGTCGCCGGTCTCGATCGCGGCCAGGGTGCGGCCCCACAGGTCGGCCACCCGCTGCGCGGTCGGGTCTCCGCCGCGCCGGCCGATGAAGTCGGACGCCTTCTGGTGGTACTCCCGCTGGATCTCCAGCGCGGTCGCCTCCCGGCCGTTGGCCAGCTTGATCCGGCGCCGGCAGCTGATGTCGTGCGAGACCTCGCGGATGGCCCGGATCGGGTTCTCCAGGGTGAGGTCGCGAAAGACCACGCCGGCCTCGACCATGCGCAGCACCAGGTCGGTGGCGCCGACCTTGAGCAGCGTGGTGGTCTCGCTCATGTTCGAGTCGCCGACGATGACGTGCAGCCGGCGGAACCGCTCGGCGTCCGCGTGCGGCTCGTCCCGGGTGTTGATGATCGGCCGGGACCGGGTGGTGGCCGAGGACACCCCCTCCCAGATGTGCTCGGCCCGCTGGCTGACGCAGTAGACCGCGCCGCGCGGGGTCTGCAGCACCTTGCCGGCGCCGCAGATCACCTGCCGGGTGACCAGGAACGGGATCAGCACGTCGGCCAGCCGGGAGAACTCGCCGTGCCGCGCCACCAGGTAGTTCTCGTGGCAGCCGTAGGAGTTGCCGGCGGAGTCGGTGTTGTTCTTGAACAGGTAGATGTCGCCGGTGATGCCCTCCTCGTGCAGCCGCCGCTCGGCGTCCACCAGCAGGCCCTCGAGGATGCGTTCGCCGGCCTTGTCGTGCACCACCAGGTCGACCAGGTCGTCGCACTCCGGGGTGGCGTACTCCGGGTGCGAGCCGACGTCGAGGTAGAGCCTGGCGCCGTTGCGCAGGAACACGTTGCTGGACCGGCCCCAGGACACCACCCGGCGGAACAGGTACCGGGCGACCTCGTCCGGGGACAGCCGGCGCTGGCCGTGGAACGTGCACGTGACGCCGTACTCGTTCTCGATCCCGAAGATGCGCCGGTCCATGGAGGCCACACTACGGCTCCTGGTCGGGCACCTCGTGTGACGGCGCTCGCGCCGGGGGACCCGGGTCGGTGGCCGGTCGAGCGGCCCGCGCCGGCTCATTGACAGGCGCCCGTCCGTGAGTACCGTGCGTAGCGATCAGTGACGTTTGGTAGCGACCGTCCGCGCGGCGCCCCCTCGCCGGCAGGAGAGGCGGACCCATGAACCCGGAACAGGCCTACCCCAGCGACGCGGCTCTGGTCCAGGCCGCCAAGCCGTGGCTGTCCCGCCCGAACATCGTCGGGCTCACCGTCGGCCCGAAGACGATCGGCGGCCGGGCCACCACCGAGCGCGCGGTGGTGGTGCAGGTGATCGAGAAGAAGACGCGCGCCGCGCTGGGCCCGGACGACTTCCCGGTGCCGCGGCAGATCGAGGTGCAGCTGCCCGGCGCCGGCGGCGCGGTGCAGACCCTGGCGCTGTCGACCGACGTGGTCGAGGTCGGCGAGCTGCGCACCGAGGTGCTCAACCAGCGGATCCGCCCGGCCCAGGGCGGCTACCAGATCGCCGCCGACAACATCAAGGGGACCGGCACGCTCGGGGTCAACATCGTCTGGGCCGCCCGGTACCGGATGCTCACCAACAACCACGTGATCAGCGAGAACGGCAACCTGCTGGCCGACATCTACCAGCCTGACGGCGGCCCCGGCGACGCGCTGGGCACCGTGTCCGGCTACGTACCGGTGGTCACCTACCCGAGCCAGGTCACCCCGTTCCCCCTCTATAACCACCAGGACCTGGCCTGGTGCGACCTGGACCCGAGCATCGGGTCGCCGGAGATCGCCCAGATCGGCACGCCGACCGGGCTGCGGACGCCGGTGGTCGGCGAGGGCGTCGCGGTGATCGGCAAGCAGACCGGGCAGGTACGCAAGGCGACAGTGGCCAGCACGTCGCTGGCGCTGCGGCTGGAGTGGCCGATGCCCGGCGCCGGTACCTGGGCCTGGTTCGAGAACCTGATCCAGCTCAGCGCGTCGGTCACCCAGCCCGGCGACTCCGGCTCGGCCTACGTCGCGCTCACCGACGGCAAGGTCGTCGGGATCCACGTCGGCGGCGGTGCCGCCTACTCCTGCGGTTGCCAGTTGCAGCCGTTCTGACCCTGCACGGGAGGACCGCATGCCGAACGCGCGCCGGGACGCTCGCACCGCCGTCCGGACCGCCCCCCGGGACGGCACTCAGAAGGCCATGACCAAGCTCTACCAGCAGTGGTACAACGCGCTGGTGGCTGGGCTCAGGCTCGACCCGGCCACCTTCCAGCTGCTGCAGCCGAGCACCCCGCTCGGCGACACCAGCGACAAGCTGTGGGCGTACTACAACTCGGTCCCGCCGCTCTCGCTGGTGCACAACCTGCAGATCAACGCGGTCAACCGGCGGTACGACGACTACCGCGCGGTGGTCAACGTCCTGATCAGCCAGACCGGCGACACGTTCCGGCAGGACGTGGGCGACTGCTACCGGAGCTGGATGACCTACGTCAGCGGGCTGCGCCCGACGCCACGGCCGGCCGACCTGCCCGACGTGTACCTCTCCTGGGCGACGATCCACTGCCCTGGCGCGGCCAGCCGCGGGCGCAACGACCTGCAGGCCATGCTCGACGACCCGATCGCGCTGGCCCAGCAGGCGGTGCTGGACCGGTCCGGGTTCATCAACGGGGTGCCCGACTTCAGCGCCACCATCGAGGACCTGCGGGACGCGGTCGCGCAGGCGCCGTCGGCGTCGTTCTCGCTGGACAGCGCGACGCAGAGCGCGGACGTCTCCACCAGTTGGGCCCGGTCCGAGGTGGGCGGGATCTGGGACTTCTTCTCCGGCGGCGGCTCGGCCGACTGGGCGGAGACCCAGGCCAAGGCCGCGGCCAGCCACGTCACGATCTCGGTCGCGTTCCAGCACGCGCTGAGCTTCCCGGCCGAGCCGGGCAACTGGTACAGCTCGGGCGCGCTGGCCGCGGCCTACGCCACCCGGGACAGCACCATGTGGAAGCCCGGCGCCACCCCGAACTGGAGCAGCACGTTCGGCCCGAACGGCACCATGCAGCGCTTCCCCACCATGCTCATCGTGGTCGACGGCATCAACACCACGATGAGCTCGGCGGCCGGCTTCAGCAGCGTGGAGGAGGAGGAGATCAGGTCCGAGGCGGAGGCCGGCGTCTTCCCGCTCTTCTTCGCCGAGGCCACCGGCGGGGCCAGCTCGTCGGTGTCGTTCGACGACGACGGCACGATGACGGTGACCTCGACCAGCCCGGCCGGCAACCCGGTCGCCCTCGGCGCGGTGGTGGCACCGGCGGGAGAGCTGCTCGCCGGCCAGTAGCGCGCCGCCGCGGGCATCGAGGGCCGCGTCGCCCGCACAGCGCTAGGGTCGAGGCATGTCCTCGCGCCGGGCCGAGCGGCTGGTCAACCTGGTGCTGTGCCTGCTGTCCACCCGGCAGTACCTGACTGCCGAGCGGATCCGGGCCGCCGTGCCCGGCTACGAGCCGGACGCTGGCGGCGGCCGGGCGGACGAGGCGTTCAAGCGCATGTTCGAGCGGGACAAGGCCGAGCTGCGCGACCTGGGCGTGCCGCTGGAGACCGGGCGGAACAGCGTCTTCGACACCGAGGACGGCTACCGGATCGCCCGCCGGGACTACGAGCTGCCGGAGATCTCGCTGTCCCCGGACGAGGCGGCGGCGGTCGGGCTGGGCGCCCGGCTGTGGCAGTCGGCCGGGCTGGCCGAGGCGGCCAGGGGCGCGCTGCTGAAGCTGCGCGCGGCCGGAATCGAGGTCGACTCGGTCCGCGCGCTGGACGCGCACGCCCGCACCGACGCCAGCGAGGAGGCGCTGCATCCCTGCCTGGACGCGGTGCAGTCCGGCCGCGCGGTCACGTTCAGCTACCAGAAGCGGGACGGCGCCCCGGAGCGGCGCGAAGTCGAGCCGTGGGGGGTGGTCTCCTGGCGGGGCCGCTGGTACCTGGTCGGCCACGACCGGGGCCGGGACGCCGCTCGGTGCTTCCGGCTGTCCCGGGTCAGCGGAGCGGTGCGGCTGATCGGGCCGGACGGCGCGGTCAAGGTGCCCACCGGCATCGACCTGGTCGGCTACGTCCAGGCGGCGCACCCGGGCACGCAGCGGCCGGTGGCCCGGGTACGGGTGCGGCACGGCGCGGGCGTCGGGCTGCGGCGCATCTCCCGGCTGCTGGAGCAGGGCGAGGACGCCGACCTGCTGGAGGTCTGGTACGTCGACCTGGACTGGATCGTCAGCCGGCTGGCCGGCGAGGGGGCCGCGGTGCAGGTGCTCGACCCGCCGGAGGTGCGGACCGCGGTGGTACGCCGGCTGCGTGAGCAGGCCGGGGAGCGGCAGCCGGTGGATGGCTCCCCGGTGGACGGCTCCCCAGCGGACCACTCGCCGGTGCAGCGGCCAGCGGCCGACCAGCCACCGGCGGCAGGCCAGGTGCCGGCGGACGGCTCCCCGGCGGACGGCTCCCCGGCGGACGGCTCCCCGGCGGACGGCTCCCCGGCGGAGCGATCGCCGGCGGACCAGGTGCCGGCGGACCGGCCGCGGTGACCACGTCCGCTGACCGGCTGCCCCGCCTGCTCGCCCTGGTGCCGTACCTGCTGGCCCGGCCCGGCGTCCGGGTCGCCGAGGCGGCCGCCGACTTCGAGGTGCCCGAGTCGCAGCTGCGCCGGGACCTGCAACTGCTGTGGATGTGTGGGCTGCCCGGGCACGGCCCGGGCGACCTGATCGACCTGTCGTTCGAGGGCGAGACGGTCACGGTGACCTACGACGCCGGCATGTCCCGGCCGCTGCGGCTGTCCGCGGACGAGGCGCTGGCCATCGTGGTGGCGCTGCGCACCCTCGCCGACGTCCCCGGACTGCAGGAGCGGGAGGCGGTCGAGCGGGCGCTGGCCAAGGTCGAGTCGGCGGCCGGCGGGCTGGCCGAAGCCGCGGACGCGGTGGCCGTCCGGGTGGAGCGCTCGGACCGGAACCTGGTGCAGATCCGGCGCGCCCTGGACACCGGGCGGGCGCTGCACCTGAGCTACTACGTCGCCGCCAGGGACGAGCGGACCGAGCGGGACGTGGACCCGGTCCAGCTGCACTCCGTGGAGGGCCGCTGGTACCTGCAGGCGTGGTGCCGGCTCAGCGAGGGGATGCGGCTGTTCCGGCTGGACCGGATCGACGCGCTGCGGGTGCTGTCGGAGCCGTCCCGCCCGCCCGCCTCGGCAGTGCCCCGGGACCTGTCCGAGGGGGTGTACCAGCCGGCGCCCGAGCACCCGCTGGTCACCCTGCGGCTGGCCCCGGTGGCCGGCTGGGTGGCCGACTACTACCCGTGCGAGTCGGTGCGGCGGCTGCCCGACGGCGGGCTGGTGGCCACCCTGCGGGTGGCCGACCCGACCTGGGTGCGCCGCCTGGTGCTCGGCTTCGGCGCCGCCGCGCAGGTGCTGGACCCGCCGTGGCTGGCCGACCAGGTACGGGACGAGGCCCGGGCCGCGCTGGCCGGGTACTCGGAGTGACAGTTACTGGGAGTGACCGCCGGCCGGGTAGGGTACTCCGGTGATCGTCCTGCTGGCGTGGGCCGCCGCGGCCCTGATCGCGCTGCTGATCGTCGGGCTGCTCGGGTACGAGCTGCTCGGCCACCTGGGCCGGCTGCGCCGGGCGGTGCGGGCCGCGCAGGCGGACCTGCTGCCCATGCTGCGCCGCCTGGGGACCGTGGACCGGCCGCGGATTCCGACCGGCCGGGGCCGGCACCGCGCCGGCGTGCCCCGGCCGTGACCGCGTCCGACCGCCGCCGGCCCAGATCAGGTCGTAGGATGGACCGGCGCACCGGTGGGCCTCCCGCCGTCGACGCCGCAGTCTGAGAGGTCGTCTGTCATGAACCTGGGTGCCCCCGAGATCATCATCATTGCGATCGTGATCTTCGCTCTGTTCGGCTACCGCAAGCTGCCGGACGCCGCCCGGTCCATCGGCCGGTCGATGCGCATCTTCAAGGCCGAGACCAAGGGGATGCAGGAGGACGACGTGCGGGCCAGGGCGGAGGCGGAATACCGCCGCAGCCCCCTCGAGGGCACCGTGCGGCAGCCGGCTCCCGAGCCGGCGCCCGAGCCCGAGCCGGCACCGAAGCGGTCACCCGAGACCCCCTGACCTGCCGGCCCCGGCCGGACCCTGCTGCGATGACGTGCCAGCCCGGCGGTAGGGAGACCGCCTCATGACCATGCCAGCCCGCCGGGCTCCCTCGCTCCGCCCCGGTAGCGTGCTCACCGGGGAGCCCGGCTCATGACCATGCCGAAGCTCCGACGGCTGCTCGGCCGCCGCCGATCGCGGTCGCCCGACGGGTCGATGCCGTTGCGCGAGCACCTGGCCGAGCTGCGCTCCCGGCTGATCAAGGCGCTGCTGTTCGTGGCGCTCGGCATGGTCGCCGGATGGGTCCTCTACCCGCACATCCTGGACATCCTCAAGGAGCCGTACTGCGCCCTCCCGCCCGGCCGGCGGTTCCCGCCGGACCGGGTGCCGGGGGAGTGCCAGCTGCTGTTCACCGGCCCGCTGGACGGCTTCATGCTCCGGTTCAAGATGGCCGGGGTCGTCGGCGTGGTGGCGTCCGCGCCGTTCTGGCTCTACCAACTGTGGGCGTTCATCACCCCGGGCCTGCGCCGCAACGAGCGGCGCTGGACGGTGGTGTTCGTGCTCAGCTCCACGCTGCTGTTCGCGGCCGGCGCGGTGCTGTCCTACCTGACCATCTCGAAGGCGCTCGCCCTGCTGGTGAACCTGGCCGGCCCGGGCACGATCGCGGCCATCGAGGTGACCCGCTACCTCGGCTTCGTCACCACGATGCTGCTGGTCTTCGGTGCGTCCTTCGAGCTGCCGCTGCTCGTCGTGCTGCTCAACCTGGTCGGCATCCTGTCCTACCGGCGGCTGCTGCGCTGGCAGCGGATCACCATCTTCCTGATCTTCGTGTTCGCCGCGGTGGCCACCCCCAGCCAGGACCCGATCAGCATGTGCATGTTGGCGATCCCGATGTGCCTGCTGTTCGAGGGCGCGGTGCTGGTGGCGTTCCTGCACGACCGGCGCAAGGCCCGCCGGGAGGCCGCCGAGTCGTTCCACGACCTGCCGGACGACGTCGCCTCTCCGCTGGAGCTGGGCCCGAGCCGGGTCGAGCCGGCCGGCCCGCTGGACGAGGTGGACGCGGGCCGCTGACCGCGTTCGGCACCCGGTGGCCGGCGCCGCCCGATAGCGTGCCGCCCGTGACCATGCGAGCCCGGCGGCCCCCCTCGCTCCGGTCCGGTGGTGTGCCCACGGTGGGCGTCGCCTGATGACTGGGGTCGCCGCGCTGCTGGTGAACCCGACCGCGGGCCACGGCCGGGCAGCCCGGCTGGTCGACCCGGTGCGCTCCGCGCTGCGCCGGGCCGGCCTGGACGTGCTGCTGCTGGCCGGCCGGTCGGCGGCCGAGTCGGTCGCGCTCAGCCGGGCCGCGGTCGCCGACGGGGTGGCCGCAGTGGTCGCGGTCGGCGGGGACGGCCTGGTGCACTGCGCGGCGCAGGCGGTCGCCGGCACCGGGACCGCGCTGGCGGTGGTCCCGGCCGGCACCGGCAACGACTTCGCCGAGGTGCTCGGCCTGCCGCGCTCGGCGGAGACGGCCGCGGCGGTGGTCGCGGCCGGGCGGTGCCGGTCGGTGGACCTCGGGCTCGCGGTGAGCGACGACGCCACCCCGGTGGCCGACCTCGGCCCGACCGGGAAGCGCTGGTGGGCCGGGGTGCTCGGGGCGGGTTTCGACTCGGCGGTGAACGAGCGGGCCAACCGGATGCGCTGGCCGTCCGGTCCGCGCCGGTACGACCTGGCCATCTTCGCCGAGCTGTACCGGCTGCGCCCGCGCCCGGCCACCCTGGTGCTGGACGGGAGGCGGCTGGACACCGAGATCACCCTGGTGGCGGTCGGCAACGGCCCGCAGTACGGCGGCGGATTCCGGATCTGCCCGGACGCCCGGATGGACGACGGGCTGCTGGACGTGTGCGTGGTCGGGCCGCTCAGCCGGCGGGAGCTGGTCAGGCTCAAGCCGCGCACCCGGGTGGGCCGGCACGTCGACCATCCGGCGGTACAGATCCTGCGGGCCAAAGAGGTCCGGCTGGAGGCGGCGGGCGTGGTGGCCTACGCCGACGGGGAGCGGGTGGCGCCGCTGCCGCTGACCGTCCGGTGCATCCCGGGCGCCCTCCGGGTCATCGTCCCCTGAAGCCAGCCGAGCCAGCAGGTGGGGCCGGGAGCGTTGCTCCCGGCCCCTTACGCTGGACGCATGACCAGCCCGGCGGAGCGCTACGCTGCGGCGCGCCGGCGGGGGGCCCGGCCGGCGCTCGCCGAGTTCGCCACCGGGTACAGCTTCGAGCTCGACCCGTTCCAGGTCCGGGCCTGCGAGGCCCTCGAGGACGGGCTCGGCGTGCTGGTCTGCGCGCCGACCGGCGCCGGCAAGACCGTGGTGGGCGAGTTCGCCGTGCACCGGGCCCTGCGCGAGCGGCGGAAGTGCTTCTACACCACGCCGATCAAGGCGCTGTCCAACCAGAAGTACGCGGACCTGGTCGCCCGGCACGGAGAGGCCAGCGTCGGGCTGCTCACCGGCGACAACTCGGTGAACGGGGACGCCCCGGTGGTGGTGATGACCACCGAGGTGCTGCGGAACATGCTGTACGCCGGCTCGGGCACCCTGGACGGGCTCGGCTACGTGGTGATGGACGAGGTGCACTACCTCGCCGACCGGTTCCGCGGCGCGGTCTGGGAGGAAGTGATCATCCACCTGCCGGCCTCGGTCCGGCTGGTCTCGCTGTCGGCCACGGTCAGCAACGCCGAGGAGTTCGCCGACTGGCTGGTCACCGTCCGCGGGCACACCGAGGTGATCGTCGACGAGCACCGGCCGGTGCCGCTGTGGCAGCACATGATGGTCGGCCGGCGGATGTTCGACCTGTTCGCGGATGCCGACGGGTCCACCCGCGAGGTCGACCCGGAGCTCGTCGGCTACGTGCGCGACCAGCAGCGGTACGCCGCCCCGATGCGCCGCGGCGGGCGACCCCGGCCGTGGCGCCCACCGTCCCGAGTGGACGTCGTCGAGCGGCTGGACCGGGACGGGCTGCTACCGGCGATCACGTTCATCTTCAGCCGGGCCGGCTGCGACGCCGCCGTGCTGCAGTGCCTGCGCTCCGGGCTGCGCCTGAACGACCCCGCCGAAGCCGAGGCGGTGCGGCGGATCGCCGAGGAGCGCACCGCCGACCTGCCGGCCGAGGACCTCGACGTGCTCGGCTACTGGGAATGGCTGGACGGGCTGCAGCGCGGGGTGGCCGCCCACCACGCCGGGATGATCCCCACCTTCAAGGAGACCGTGGAGGAGCTGTTCGTCCGCGGCCTGGTCAAGGCGGTGTTCGCGACCGAGACGCTGGCGCTCGGGATCAACATGCCGGCCCGCTCGGTGGTGCTGGAGCGGCTGGTGAAGTTCAACGGGGAGACCCACGCCGACGTGACGCCGGGGGAGTACACCCAGCTCACCGGCCGGGCCGGCCGGCGCGGCATCGACGTCGAGGGGCACGCGGTCATGGTCTGGGCGCCGGGCGTCGACCCGGCGCAGGTGGCCGGGCTCGCCTCCACCCGCACCTACCCGCTGCGCTCGTCGTTCCGGCCGTCCTACAACATGGCCGCGAACCTGGTCGGGCAGATGAGCCGGGCCGAAGCCCGGCAGCTGCTGGAGGCGTCGTTCGCCCAGTTCCAGGCCGACCGGTCGGTGGTCGGGCTGGCCCGGCAGATCCAGCGGAACGCCGAGGCGCTGGACGGCTACGCCAGGGCGATGGCCTGCCACCTCGGCGACTTCGCCGAGTACGCGGAGCTGCGGGCCAGGCTCGCCGCCCGCGAGTCCACTCTGGCCAGAGAAGGCGCGGCCCGGCGGCGGACCGCGGCGGCCGAGTCGTTGGAGCGGCTGCGCGTCGGCGACGTGATCCGTGTCCCGAGTGGACGGAGGTCGGGTGTCGCGGTGGTGCTCGACCCGGGCGTGCACCCGGTGGGCGAGCCGCGGCCGCTGGTGCTCACCGAGGACCGGTGGGCCGGGCGACTGTCTCTCGTGGACTTTCCGTCCCCGGTGGAGCCGCTGATGCGGGTGCGGGTGCCGAAGCACTTCGACCACCGCTCGCCGCAGGCCCGCCGGGACCTGGCATCCACGCTGCGCAACGCCCGGGTCGGTGCGCCGGGGATGCCCGCCGGGCCGCGCCGGACCGGGTCCGCCGTCGCCGAGGACGCCGAGCTGCGCCGCCTGCGCCAGGAGCTGCGCCAGCATCCCTGCCACGGCTGCGCCGACCGGGAGGAGCACGCCCGCTGGGCCGAGCGGCACGCCCGGCTGCAGCGCGACACCGACACGTTGCGGCGGCGGGTGGAGGGCAAGACACACTCGATCGCGCGGACGTTCGACCGGGTGTGCGCGCTGCTCGAGCGGCGCGGGTACCTCAGCGGCGAGACAGTCACGCCGGCCGGCCGGCAGCTGGCTCGGATCTGGTCGGAGTCCGACCTGCTGGTCGCCGAGTGCCTGCGGAACGGGGTGTGGGACGGGCTGTCCGCGCCCGAGCTGGCCGCCGCGGTCTCCGCGCTGCTGTACGAGTCGCGCCGGGACGACGCCGGGCCGGTCCGGGTGCCGGAGGGCCCGGTGCGGGACGCGCTGGGCTCGACCGTCCGGCTGTGGGCGCAACTGGAGGAGGACGAGCACGAGCACCGGGTCGAGTTGACTCGTGAACCGGATCTCGGTTTCGCCTGGCCGGCGTACCGGTGGGCCCGCGGGGAGCCCCTGGACCGGGTGCTGTCCGCGGCGGCAACCGCGGGCCAGGAGCTGTCCGCGGGCGACTTCGTCCGCTGGTGCAAGCAGTTGCTCGATCTGCTCGAGCAGATCGCCGCGCTGGGCACCGGGGTCGCGGTGACCGCCCGCGCCGCGAGCGACGCGATCCGCCGCGGAGTGGTCGCGTACTCGGGAACGGTCTGAGCCCACCCAGCCGCCCCGCTTACCCCCGCGGTTGAGACGATGACACCCGGCCCGCGAACCGCATAGGGTGCACCCGGCGTCCGTGCGTAGTACGCCTCGATTCGAGGGAGATCACGATGACCTGTCCGGTGTGTTCCATGGTCAATCCCGAGGGCACACGAACCTGCATGCGCTGCGGGACCGCGCTCACCCCGCAGCAGGACACCGGCTCGCCGTCGTCGCCGTACGGGCAGCCGCCCTACCAGCAGCCGCAGCAGCCCGCGGCTCCACCGGCCCAGCCGGGCTACGGCGAGCAGCAGTATGGCGAGCAGCAGTACGGCGAGCAGCAGTACGGCGAGCAGCAGTACGGCCAGCAGCAGTACGGCCAGCAGCAGTATGGCCAGCAGCAGTACCCCACCCAGCAGTACGGCCAGCCGGGCTACGGCCAGCCGGGCTACGGCCAGCCGGGCTACGGCCAGCAGCCCGGGTACGACCCCGGCCAAACCCAGCAGTACCCCGGCTACGGCCAGCCGGGGTACGAGTCCGGCCAGCAGCCGGCGCAGTCAGGCTGGGGCTCCGAGCAGCAGCCCACCCAGCAGTACGGGCAGCAGGGGTACGGCCAGCAGGCCGGGTACGACTCCGGGCAGACCCAGCAGTCCCCCGGCTACGGGCAGCAGCAGCCGTACTCCGACCCGTACGGGCAGACCCAGCAGTACTCCGGCTACAGCCAGCAGCAGTACGGCCAGCAGCAGTACGGCCAGCAGTACCCCACCCAGCAGCAGTATGGCCAGCCGGGCCACGAGCAGCCCGGGCCGCCGGGCTGGGCGGCGCCGGCGCCGAAGAAGCGCAACCGCACGGCCATGTTCGCGATCCTCGGGGTGATCGCGGCCGTGATCCTCGTCGGCGGCGCGGTGCTGGCGTTCACGTTCCTGGGGAAGAAGACGTTCAACGCCGACGCGCTGAACCGGGACATCGCCTCGCAGTTCCACGACAAGTTCGGCCAGACGATCCAGGTCACCTGCCCCACCGGCCAGCAGGTGACGAAGGGCGCCACGTTCACCTGCGATGGCAAGGTCACCGGCGGCGAGTCGGGCAAGATCGAGGTCACGGTCACCAGCGCCGACGGGGACTACACCTGGAAGCCGATCGACTGACCGTTCGGCCATGACGGCCGCGGGCGCGGCCAGCGAGCCGGCCGACGGCGCCGGCATCCTGGTCGCCTGGCGAGGTTCCCGCCGAGCTCGTCGCGGCCGACGGTTTGTCCTATGTGGACACCTTGACCGGAGCGGCCGCCTGGTGCTGCTGCCACGATCCGGCCGGGTACGCCGGGTCGCCGCGGTCAGCTGACCGCCCGGTGCGCCGTCTGCAGCGCCTTCAGCAGCCGGTTCAGCGGCGCGTCCAGCTCCCACCGCTCGCTCAGCTCGATCAGCCGCTCCGGGTCGGCCGGCGCGTCCGGCAGCCGGTCGTCGGGCGCGCCGACCGGCACGTCGGTCCGCACCCGGACCACGCCCGGCGCGGCCAGCAGGTAGTCGCGCGCGGCCGCCAGCTTCGTCCTGGCGCCGGCCGGGAACCCGTCCGGCGACCCGGAGTCCAGCGCCACGAGCATCCCGTCCAGCGAGCCGAACCGGGTCACCAGCGCGGCCGCGGTCCGCTCACCGATGCCGGACACGCCGGGCAGCCCGTCGCTCGGGTCGCCGCGCAGGGTGGCGAAGTCGGCGTAGCCCCGGCCCGGGATGCCGTACCGGGCGGCCACCTCCGCCTCGCCGACCACCTCCAGCTTGGCCACCCCCTTGCCGGTGTAGAGCACGTGCACCGGTGGCTCGTCCCGCACCACCTGGAACAGGTCGCGGTCGCCGCTGACCACCTCGACCGGCTCGGTCTCCCGGAAGGCCAGCGTCCCGATCACGTCGTCGGCCTCGAACCCGGGTACCCCGATCGCGGTGATGCCCACCGCGGCCAGCACCGCCTCGATGACCGGCACCTGCGGGGTGAGCCCGGGCGGCTCGGCCTCGCCGCCGTACGGTCCGACCCGGTGCAGCTTGTACGACGGCAGCGCGGCCACCCGGAACGCCGGCCGCCAGTCGGCGTCCAGGCAGGCGACCAGCCGGGCCGGCCGGCGAGTCCTGACCAGCTGCGCGGTCATGTCCAGGAAGCCGCGCACGGCGTTGACCGGCGTGCCGTCCGGCGCCCGGATCGTCTCCGGGATGCCGTGGAACGCCCGGAAGTACAGGCTCGCCGCGTCCAGCAGCATCAGCGTCAACGGACTCTCCTCCTTACCACTGGTCCCGCGCGTGGGTCGTGCGGGGTCTGCAGGGCAGACCTGTCGAACGACCCACGCGCGGGACCAGAGCAGCCTGGCACACCGGGAGCCGGCCGGTGCCACCGACTACCCTGCGGGACATGTCCGGCCCGTTCTCGCCCAGCTCACTCGCCGACCGGCTGGCCCGCACCCAGAAGGCGGCCGGCGAGCACGACATCGACCTGCTGCTGGTCAGCCCGGGCGCCGACCTGCGCTACCTGACCGGCTACGCAGCGTCCCCGCTGGAGCGGCTGACCTGCCTGATGCTGCCGGTCACCGGCGACCCGGTGCTGGTCGTTCCGCTGCTGGAGCACCCGGCCGCGCTGGCCTCGCCGGCTGCCGAGCTCGGCCTGCAGATCCGCCCGTGGCGGGAGACCGACGACCCGTTCGCGCTGGTCGCCGGGCTGGTCGGGACGCGGCCGCGCCGGGTCGCGATGGCCAACCGGATGTGGGCCGAGCACCTGCTCCGGCTGTCCGCCCGGCTGCCCGGCGCGGAGCTCGTCCCGGCCAGCGACGTGCTCCGCGAGCTGCGGATGGTGAAGGGGCCGGAGGAGGTGGCCGCGCTGCGCCGGGCCGCCGAGGCGATCGACCGGGTACACGCCCGGGTCGGCGAGTGGCTGCGGCCGGGCCGCACCGAGGCGGCCGTCGGCCGGGACATCGCCGAGGCGATGACCGCGGAGGGTCACGCCACGGCCAGCTTCCAGATCGTCGGCTCCGGCCCGAACGGCGCCAGCCCACACCACCACCTCTCCGACCGGGTGATCGAGACCGCCGACGTCGTGGTGGTGGACATCGGCGGGGCCATGCCGGACGGCTACTGCTCGGACTCCGCCCGGACCTACGTCGCCGGCGGCGAGCCGCCGCCCGACGTGCTGGCCTACTACGGGGTGGTGCAGCAAGCCCAGCAGGCGGCCGTCGAGGCCGTCCGGCCCGGGGTGCCGGCCGAGCAGGTCGACGCGGCAGCCAGGGACCTGATCGCCGCGGCCGGGTACGGCGAGCTCTTCGTGCACCGCACCGGCCACGGCATCGGGCTGGAGGAGCACGAGGAGCCATACATCGTCGCCGGCAACGCCGAGCCGCTGGTGCCCGGGATGGCGTTCAGCGTCGAGCCGGGCATCTACCTGCCCGGCCGGCACGGCGTGCGGATCGAGGACATCGTGATGTGCACGGAGCACGGCGGGCAGCGGCTGAACGAGTCGCCACGCGAACTCGTCGTGCTCTGACCGAGCTGGGCCGCAACGGAGCGGAGGACGAGGACCATGCCGGTCGAGCGGACGCTGCCGACCCCGGAGGCGCGTGCCCTGCTGGAGCTGACCCGGGAGCTGGCGGACGGGGAGCTGCGGACGCGGGTCACCGAGTTCGAGCGCCGGGCCGAGTTTCCCCGGGAGGTGTTCGGCACCCTGGGCAAGGCCGGGCTGCTCGGCCTGCCCTACCCGGAGGAGCACGGCGGCGGCGGCCAGCCGTACGAGGTCTACCTGCAGGTGATCGAGGAGCTGGCCGGCGCCTGGCTGGCGGTCGGGCTCGGGGTCAGCGTGCACAGCCTGGCCTGCTACCCGACCGCCGCGTTCGGCACCGGCGAGCAGCGCGACCGGCTGCTGCCCGGGCTGCTCGGAGGTGACCTGCTCGGCGCCTACTGCCTGTCCGAGCCGCAGTCCGGCTCGGACGCGGTCGCCATGACCACCCGGGCGGTGCGGCATGGCGACGACTACGTGCTGGACGGGGTCAAGGCCTGGGTCACCCACGGCGGCCAGGCCGACTTCTACACCGTCTTCGCCCGCACCTCCGCGGACACCCGCGGGATCTCCTGCTTCCACACTGCGGCCGACACCGCCGGGCTGCGCCCGCAGCGGCCGGAGAAGAAGATGGGGATGGCCTCCAGTCCCACCGCGCAGGTCGTCCTGGACGGCGCCCGGGTGCCGGCCGACCTGCGCATCGGCGCCGAGGGCGAGGGGTACCGCATTGCACTGTCCGCATTGGACGGTGGCCGGCTGGGCATCGCCGCCTGCGGGGTCGGGGTGGCGCAGGCCGCGCTGGACTACGCGGTCGGCTACGCCCGGGAGCGCCGCCAGTTCGGCCGGCCGATCGTGGAGTTCCAGGGGCTGTCGTTCCTGCTCGCCGACATGGCCACCCAGGTGGGGGCGGCCCGCGCGCTCTACCTGGACGCGGCCCGCCGCCGGGACGCCGGCATGACGTTCCGGCAGCAGGCCGCGATGGCGAAGCTGTTCTGCACCGACACCGCGATGCGGGTGACCACCGACGCGGTGCAGGTGCTCGGCGGCTACGGCTACGTCGAGGACCATCCGGTGGAGCGCTGGATGCGGGAGGCGAAGGTGCTGCAGATCGTCGAGGGCACCAACCAGGTGCAGCGGCTGGTCATCGGGCGCGGGCTGGCGGGCACCCAGGGCGGCGGCTGACCGCGGTCAGGGTCCGGCTGCGCCCGGCCACCCCGCGGTAGCGTCGTTCGCATGGAGGATCTCGACCGGCGCATCGTCCGGGAGCTGAGCACGGACGGCCGGCTCAGCTACACCGATCTCGCCGACCGGGTAGGGCTGTCGGTGTCGGCGGCACACCAGCGGGTCCGCCGGCTCGAGCAGCGGGGCGTCATCCGGGGGTATGCGGCCAGGGTCGACTCCGACGCGCTCGGCCTGCCGCTGACCGCGTTCATCTCGATCAAACCGATCGACCCGGCGGCGACCGACGACGCGCCCGAGCGGCTGGCTCACCTGTCCGCGATCGAGGCCTGTCACAGCGTCGCGGGCGACGAGAGCTACATACTCAAGGTCCGGGTGACCGGGCCGGGCGGCCTGGAGGGGCTGCTGCAAGAGATCCGGGCCGCCGCGAACGTGTCGACCCGGACCACTGTCGTGCTCAGCACGCCGTACGAGGACCGGCCGCCGCCGGTCTGATCGCGCTGGCGCAGGGCGCCGAGCGCGGCCAGGCTGGCGGCCAGCCCCGGCCACCCGGACCGGGGCAGGGCGATCACGACTCGTCCCCGGCCACCTCGTCGGCGCCGCCCCCGTCGGCCGCCTCGGGCTCGCCCTCGGCCAGGATCCGGTACAGCGCCCGCCGGGTCTCGGCGAGCACCTTCTGGGCCTCGGCCAGCTGGGCCGGCGAGCCGGCGTGGGAGACCTGCCAGAACGCGATCGCCACCTGCTTGAACCCTTCCCGCAGGTCGATCACGTCGTCCTGGACGCTGTCCGCGAAGGCGTCCCACGGTGCGTCGTGCTCGGCCGCCCGCGCGGCCACATACTCGCGGCCGGCGTCGGTCAGCTGGTACTGCCGGCGACCCTCCTGCTCCTGGGCCCGGACCAGCCCCTCGTCCTCGAGTTGCTGCAGGGCCGGGTAGATCGAGCCAGGGCTCGGCCGCCACATCCCGCCGCTGCGCTCGGCCAGCTCCTGGATGATCTGGTAGCCGTTGCGCGGCTCCTCGGCCAGCAGGGCGAGGATCGCGGCGCGGACGTCACCCCGCCTGGCCCGCGGGCCACGGCGGAACCCGGGTCCCGGGAAGCCGCCGAACGGGAACCCGCCTCGGCCTCCGAAGCCGAAGCCGAACCCGAAGTCCGGGCCGGGACCACCGCGCCCGCGGCCGCGGCCGCGACCCCGCCCGTATCCGGACGCCATGGCGGACAGGAAGTCCGCCGGACCTGGGCCGTGCCGGTGGCCGTGCCCATGGCTGTGCCCGTGTCCATGGCCGAACCGTGGACCGGGCATCGCTGCTGCATCGCTCATTGTTGTCTCCTTTCTCGATGCATCACGATACGTTGACGATATATCGAGAACGCGCGGCTGCCAAGGCCGGAGTGACGGCGCTCACAGCGCTGCACGCTGGGCGCGGGGAAGGTTGTGAGGGGCAGAATCGATTCAGACAGTAGGCCGAACCGAGTCACCGAAGGGTGCTCGGACAACCGAGGGTGGGGGAGACTGGTCGCGATGTCGTCGGCCGACACCGGATACCACATGTGGGACGCGCGCGAGGACTTCGTCCGGGCGCGTCGGCGGCAGACGCTGTCCGCGGTGCGGCGCAGGCTGCAGTTCCGGCCCGCCTGCTACGACATGCTGCTCCCGTTCGACGAGGTGGTGGCCGCGCTGGGGGCGCGGGGGTCGCGCGACCTGGGTGAGCAGTCGATCGACGTCGACTCGATCGTGGGCTCGGTCGACCGCACGACCGGGTTCGACCGGCTGTTCAGGCCGACCTCGGACGAGGTGGAGTCGCGTTTCGCCCGGGTCGACGCCGCCTTGCGGGCGGGTGAGCAGGTCCCGCCGATCGACGTGTACCGGGTCGGCGACGTGCACTTCGTGCAGGACGGGCACCACCGGGTGGCGGTGGCCCGGGCGCTGGCCTGGGAAACGATCACCGCGCATGTGGTCGAGGTGCTCACTGCGGTCGGCGCGGACCGCGACCTGCGGCTGGAGGACCTGCCCGTCAAGGGCCACGAGCGGCTGTTCGCCGAGCGGGTGCCGCTGCCGAGCACCATGCGGGCCCAGATCGAGCTGCACCGCAGCGAGGACTACGCGCAGCTGGCCGAGAGCGTCGAGGCGTGGGCCTTCCGGTACCTGCAGCTGCGCGGGACGCTGATGGACCGCCGGCAGGTCGCGGAGACCTGGTTCGTCGAGGAGTACGAGCCGGCGGTACGGCTGCTGCGAGCCGCCGGGCTGCTCACCGGCGGCACCGACACCGAGGCGTACCTCCGGCTGTCCTGCGAGCGCTACCAGTTGATGCGCAGCCACTCCTGGGACGAGGCGGTGCTGTCCCAGCTGCGCGGCGAGCAGAACCCTCGCCGCCGACAGCTGAGTCGGCGCCAGGCCGGGCAGCCCGACCAGGTGCCGGCGCCGCGGCTCGACCCGCCGTAATCGGCTGCGACCAAGGTCAGCCCCCGCGGGGCGGCCGGGTGGAGGCGCGCACCACCAGCCGGGTGGGCACCGTCTGGGCGCGCGGAGCCGGCGCCTTCGGGCCGAGCGCGATCAGCAGCGCTCGAGCGGCCAGCTCGCCCTGGCGCACCGCCGGCTGGGCCACCGTGGTGAGCTCCAGCAGGTCGGACATCTCGTGGTCGTCGAACCCGACCACCGAGACGTCTGCGCCGACCCTCAGGCCGGCCGTCCGGATGGCCCGCATCGCGCCGTAGGCCATCTCGTCCGACGCGGCGAAGACCGCGCTCGGCGGGTCGGTCAGCCCGAGCAGCCACTCCATCGCCGCCCGGCCGCCCCCCGGGGTGAAGTGGCCGGGCACGTCCAGACCCGGATCCAGCCGGACGCCGGCGTCCCGCAGCGCCTGCCAGTAGCCGCGCCGCCGGTCGATCGTGGCGGTCGCGTGCATGGCCTCGTCGGAGCCGCCGGAGATCAGCCCGATCCGCCGGTGGCCGAGGTCGATCAGGTGGTCGACGGCCAGCCGCGCGCTGGCCACGTCGTCGACCCGGACGCTGGCGAAGCCGGACTGGGCCGCGCCCACCACCGCGACCGGCAGTCGCAGCGCGCGCACCGCCTCGATCTCCCCCTCGGCCAGCGGGGTGCACAGCATCAGCAGCCCGTCCACCCGCTTGCGCACCGGCATCCGGCCGAAGAACCGCTCTCGGCCGGCCTGGCCGCCGAGGTTGTACAGCAGCGTGTCGTAGCCGGCCTCCCGCAGCACCCGCTCGGCGCCGGCCACCACCTGGGTGAAGAACCAGCGGGTGACGAACGGCACCGCCACGCCGACCGCGTGGGTCCGCCCGCTGGCCAGCCGGGCCGCGTACGGCGAGGCGACGTAGTCCAGGTCCCGGGCGGCCCGCACCACGCGCTCACGGGTGGGCGGTGCCACGTCCGGAAGCCCGCGCAGCGCCCGTGACACGGTGGCGATCGACACGCCGGCCCGGTGCGCGACGTCCTCGATGGTCGCCGCCACGCCCCGCCACCGTAAGGGTTTCCGGACGGCACGACAATGCCGGGACGGCGATCCGCGCCGGTTGTCGCCCGCTCGGGTGGGTCAGCGTTGGCACCCGAGTTCCCCGACCGACCGCTCGTCGAAGCGGTCTTCGCGGGTGGCCGGCCTTAGGGGGTGACCAGGGCCAGGCTGCGCGGTGCGGTGGCGTGCTCCCGCCACCAGGCCTGGCCGGCCGGCGGCAGGGTGGAGATCGGGTCGTAGTACTCGTACCTGCGGGTGAGCGCCTCCGGGTCGTCGCGCTCCAGGGCGGTCCGGTAGTTCTTGGTCCAGTACGAGATGCCGCGCTCGACGTCGTACGACTCGAGCTGGTGCACCCAGCGCTTTCCGACGTACGGGACGTCGCAGACCAGCCGCGGGGTGGCGAACCCGGGCAGGTAACCCATGATCGCGTGTTGCAGGGCCTGGGCCTCGTGCACGGCCAGCCGCCAGTGCTCGGCGTTCGGGATCATGTCGCAGAGGTAGAAGTAGTACGGCATGATCGCGGCCTCGTCCAGCAGCGCGAAGCACAGGTCCAGCAGCGCGGTGGGGGAGTCGTTCACCCCGCGCAGCAGCACGCCCTGGTTGCGCACGTCCCGGACTCCGGCGTCGAGCATCGCCGCGGTCGCCTCGGCGACCAGCGGGGTGACCTGCTGCGCGGCGTTGACGTGGGTGTGGATGGCCAGGCTGACCCCGCGCCGGCGGGCGGTGGAGGCCAGCCGGCGCATCCCGGCCCGGACCTCGTCGGCCAGCCAGTGCTGGGGCAGGCCCATCAGCGCCTTGGTGGCCAGCCGGATGTCCTTGATGTTGTCGATCTCCAGCAGCTTGCCGACGAACGCCTCCAGCCGGGGCCACGGCATGTTCGCCACGTCGCCGCCGGAGACCACCACGTCCCGCACGCCGGGGTTGTGCCGCAGGTAGACGATCATGGCGTCCAGCCGGTCGACCGGCTTGACGTTGAACTTCAGCTTGTCGACCTGCGGGGTGGAGTTGCCGACCAGGTCCATCCGGGTGCAGTGCCCGCAGTACTGCGGGCAGGTCGGCAGCACCTCGGCCAGCACCTTGGTCGGGTAGCGGTGGGTAAGCCCCTCGACCGCCCACATCTCCGCCTCGTGCAGCGAGTCCCGGCTGGCGTGCGGGTGGGAGGGCCAGTCCGGGTCGCGGTCGGAGTAGACCGGCAGCATGTAGCGGCGGACCGGGTCGGCGTACAGCGCCTCGGTGAACGACGCAGTGCTGGGCTCCGCCGTCGGAGCCATCGTGTTCACCATCTGCGGCGGCAGCAGCAGCGACATGGTGGCCCGCTCGGCCTGGTCGCGCTGCAGGTCGGCGTAGAACGCGTCGTCCAGCAGGTCGCCGTAGACCGCGCGCAGCTGCCGGATGTTCTTCACGCAGTGCGCCCGCTGCCACTGCGGGTCGCGCCACTCCGCCTCGGTCACCTCGCGCCAGCCGGGCAGCCGGCGCCAGTCCGGCTCGACGAGCGCACGGCGGCGGTACCGGTACGGCTGGTCGTGCCTGACCTGCTCGTCGCCCACTGGTTCCACCGGCCCGCCTCCTCCGCACGTCGACTCGTCCACCGGTTGGCCTCCTACTGGCCGCTCCTGGCAGGATAGACGGAGGACATCCGCAAAGACCAATGTCACGCCGTAGATTCTCCTGCCACATGGCTAGTGCGCCATAAGAGGTTCATTGTGATCATACGTACCGACTCATCGCCGATCGGCCTGCACCGAGTGCTCGAGCCGGTCGGCGTGCTGCCCCAGGCGGCGTACCGGCTCGACCCGTCGCCGGCGATCTGGCCGGACGAGGTGCGGGTGCGGGTCCAGCGGCTGAACCTCGACGCCGCCTCCTACCGGCAGCTCGCGGCGGCGCACGGCGGCGACGGGGCGGCGATCCGGGGCGCGGTGGCGGGCATCGTGGCCGAGCGCGGCAAGATGCAGAACCCGGTCACCGGGTCCGGGGGCATGCTCGTCGGGGTGGTCGACGAGGTCGGCGACGAGTCGCCGCTGGGTCGGGCACCGCTGCGGCTGCGGGCCGGTGACCGGGTCGCCACCCTGGTCTCGCTCACCCTGACCCCGCTCGCCATCGCCGACGGACTGTCCAGCTGGGACGGTCGGTCCGAGCAGGTGCCGGCGGACGGGCACGCGATCCTGTTCGGACGGTCCATCGCGGCCAGGCTGCCGGACGACCTGCCCGTGCCGCTCGCCCTCTCGGTGCTGGACGTCTGCGGTGCCCCGGCGCTCACCGCCCGGGTGGTGGACCGGCAGCGCGCCGCCGATCCGACCCACTCGCCCGCGGTCGCGGTGCTGGGCGGCGCGGGGAAGTCCGGGTCGCTCTCGCTGGCCGCCGCCCGCCGGGCCGGTGCCGGCCGGCTGGTCGGGGTGGTGCCGACCGAGGCGGAGTCGGCCGCGCTGGGCGCGGCCGGGCTGGCCGACGAGGTGGTCGTCGCGGACGCCCGGGACCCGGTCGGGTTGGCCGCCGCGGTCGGCGAGCCGGTCGACGTGACGGTCGTCTGCGTCGACGTGCCGGGGTGCGAGGGCGCTGCGATCCTGGTCACCCGGCCCGGCGGCACGGTGGTGTTCTTCTCCATGGCGACCTCGTTCTCCGCGGCCGCGCTGGGCGCCGAGGGCCTGGCCGCCGACGTCACGATGCTGATCGGCAACGGGTACCTGCCCGGGCACGCCGAGCAGGCCCTGGGGCTGGTGCGCGAGGATGCCGGAGTGCGAGGGCTGCTCGAGGCGCGGTTGGCCGCCGAGGGCGGCGGCCGGGAGCGGCGGCGGTGAGCCGTACGTTGCTGCGCGGCGGGCGCGTGTACGCGCCGGCCGAACCCGGGACGCCTGGGCCGGCGACGCCCGGGCCCGCGACCGGCTTGCTCGTCGCGAACGGCGTGATCGCCTGGCTGGGCCGCGACCCGGACGCCGTGGTCGGCCACGCGGACGCCATGGTCGAACTGGACGGCGCGCTGGTGACGCCGGCGTTCGTCGACGCGCACGTGCACGCGACCGACACCGGGCTGGCGCTGTCCGGGCTGGACCTGTCCGGCGCGGCGTCGCTGGCCGAGGCGCTGGACGCGGTCGAGAGGCACGCCCGGCGGGCCGCCGGCCGCCCGGTGCTCGGCACCGGCTGGGACGAGACCCGCTGGCCGGACCGCCGCGCCCCAACCAGGCACGAGCTGGACCGGGCCGGCTACGGCGGGCTGGTGTACCTGTCCCGAGTGGACGGTCATTCGGCGGTGGTGTCCAGCGGGCTGCTGGCGGCCGCGCCGGAGCTGGCCGGGCTGGCCGGCTTCTCCGACTCCGGCCAGCTGCGCACCGACGCGCACCACGCCGCCCGGCGGATCGCGCTGGACGCGGTGACTCCGGGCCAGCGCCGGGACGCCCAGCGGGCCACGCTGCGGCACGCGGCCGGGCTCGGCATCGGCTGCCTGCACGAGATGGCCGGGCCGCGCGTCTCGTCCACCGGGGACCTCGAGGACCTGCTGCGGCTGGCCGCCGACCAGCCGGCGCCGGAGGTGGTCGGCTACTGGGGCGAGCTGGACGGCGTCGACACGGCGCGGGCGCTGGGCGCCGAGGGCGCGGCCGGTGACCTGTTCGCGGACGGCGCGCTCGGCTCGCACACCGCCTGGCTGTCCGCGCCGTACGCGGACGCGCCGGGCAGCACCGGGCACCGCTACCTGGACTCCGACGCGGTCGCCCGGCACGCGGTCGCCTGCAGCCGGGCCGGCCTGCAGGCCGGGTTCCACGCGATCGGCGACGCCGCGGTCGAGGCAGTGGTCCGCGGGTACGCCGCGGCCGCCGCGGAGGTCGGCCTGCCGGCGTTCGCCGCCGGGCGGCACCGGGTAGAGCACCTGGAGATGGTCGACCCGGCGCTGATGCCCGAGCTAGCCCGGCTCGGCGTGCTGGCCAGCGTGCAGCCGGCGTTCGACGCCTGCTGGGGCGGCCCCGACGGGATGTACGCGCAGCGGCTCGGCCCGGACCGGGCGCTGGCGATGAACCCGTTCGCCGGGCTGGCCGCCGCCGGCGTCCGGCTGGCGTTCGGCTCGGACGCGCCGGTGACCCCGCTGGCCCCGTGGGAGGGGGTCCGGGCCGCGGCGCGGCACCGCACGCCCGGGCACCGGCTGCCGGTCGCCGCCGCGTTCGCGGCGCACACCCGCGGCGGGGCGCTCGCCGGGCGCCGGGACGGCGGGGCGCTGGAGCCCGGCGCACCGGCCACGTTCGCCGTCTGGGCGGCCGGCGAGCTGGGCCCGGACGGGCTGCCCGACCTGGCCGGCGGCGCGCCCGCGCCGGCCTGCCTGCGGACCGTGGTCCGCGGGGCCACGGTGTACGAAGTGGAGGGATAGGCATGTCGTCCAAGCTGGGCCTGGATCCGCGGGTGGTGAAGGCCGCCCGCCGGCTGGCCGCCGAGGCCGCCGAGCCGGTGATCGCGCTGGCCCGGACGCACACCACCACGTCGGTGGAGCGGGCCACCCTCCGGCTGGCCGGGCTGTCCGGAGCCACCGATGCCGCCTTCTTCGGCTCCGCCGAAGGGGCATCCCCCGAGAGCGGCAGCCGCCCGTGGGTGAACGTCGTGGTGGACGCGGTCCGCGAGCAGGTCGGCCTGGAGCACGGGGTGGCGCTGCCGGTCTGGCACGAGCTCCGCACCGGCGGCCACGCCGACCTGCACGAGCTGGCGGCGAAGACGGCGGCGGGCTCGGTGCGGTACGCGCTGCCCGCCGGCCGGGAGGCCGAGCAGGCCCGCCGCGGCGCCCGCCGCGCGGTGGCCGCCGGGCTGGCCACAGTGGACCGCCGGCGCCGGGAGCGGGACCGGCTGGTGACCCGGCTGGGTGACCCGCCGCGGCAGCCGTGGATCTACCTCATCGTGGCCACCGGCGACATCTACGAGGACATCCCGCAGGCACAGGCCGCGGCCCGGGAGGGCGCCGACGTGGTCGCGGTGATCCGCTCCACCGGACAGTCGCTGTTGGACTACGTGCCGGAGGGGGCGACCCGGCAGGGCTATGCCGGCACCTACGCCACCCAGGAGAACTTCCGGCTGATGCGCGCCGCGCTGGACGAGGTGTCCAAAGAGGTCGGCCGCTACGTCCGGCTGACGAACTACGCCAGCGGGCTGTGCATGCCGGAGATCGCCAGCCTGGCCGGGCTGGAGCGGCTGGACATGATGCTCAACGACTGCATGTACGGCATCATCTTCCGGGACATCAACCCGCAGCGGACGTTCATCGACCAGCGGTTCTCCCGGATGGTGCACGCCAGGGCCGGGATCATCATCAACACCGGCGAGGACAACTACCTCACCACCGCCGACGCGGTGCAGGCCGCGCACACGGTCGTGGTCAGCCAGCTGCTGAACGAGCGGTTCGCGCACGAGGCCGGGCTGGCCGACTGGCAGCTCGGCCTCGGCCACGCGTTCGAGATCAACCCGGCGATCCCGGACTCCTTCCGGCTGGAGCTGGCGCATGCCCAGCTGATCCGAGAGCTGTTCCCGGACGCGCCGCTGAAGTACATGCCGCCCACCAAGCACATGACCGGCAACGTGTTCGGCGGGTACCTGCTGGACGGCTTCTTCAACCTGGTGGGCGCCATGACCGGGCAGAGCATCCTGCTGGTCGGCATGATGACCGAGGGCATCGTCACCCCGTTCCTGTCCGACCGGGACCTGGCCCTGGAGAACGTCCGCTACGTGCTGGGCGCGGCCGGCCACCTGGCCGAGGACTTCCACCCGCCGCGGGACGGCTTCATCGCCACCCGGGCCCGCCAGGTGCTGACCGAGTCGGTGCAGCTGCTGGAGCGCGTCCGGGACGACGGCCTGCTGGACGCGATCGGCGACGGCACGTTCGGCGTCACCCGCCGGCCGGCGGACGCCGGCAAGGGCCTGGACGGGGTGGTCCGGCACGCCGACGACTACTACAACCCGGCCGTGCAGCTGCTCGAGGAGGGGATGCCGCGGTGACTGCTGTAGACAGTCCACAGTCGACAGTGGTGCGGCCGTACGGGGACACCACCGGGGACGGGATGGTGCAGCTGTCGTTCACGCTGCCGATCCGGCACGACGCCCGGGCCGAGGGCGCGGCCCTGCAGCTGGCCGGGAAGATGGGGCTCGACCCGGCGATGGTGGTGCACGCCAAGGGCATGGGCCCGCGGTTCACGTTCTTCGTCGTGTACGGCCGGGTGCGGCACGTGGTCGACCTGTCCGAGGTACGGGTCGTGCCCCGGGAGTACCCGCTGCTGCCGGCCCGCGAGGTGAACCTGACGGTCCGCCAGACCCTGCGCCGGAAGCTGGTGGTGCTGGGCGCCTGCGTGGGCAGCGACGCGCACACCGTCGGGATCGACGCGATCCTGAACGTGAAGGGGTTCGCCGGGGAGAAGGGGCTGGAGTACTACCGGGAGATCAAGGTGGTCAACCTGGGCGCCCAGGTGCTGGTACCTGAGCTGGTCGCGCAGGCCAGGGCCGAGAAAGCGGACGCCATCCTGGTGTCCCAGGTGGTCACCCAGAAGGACGCGCACCTGCACAACACCCGGGAGGTTGCCGCCGCGGTGCGGGCGGCCAGCTGGGGCCGGCACGGCCGCCCGCTACTGATCGCCGGCGGGCCGCGGTTCGACCCCGCGATGGCCGGGGAGCTCGGCGTCGACCGGATCTTCGGCCGGGGCACCACCCCCCGCGAGGTGGCCTCGTACCTGGCGCACATGCTCCAGGTCGGCTGGGACCGTGGCTAGCCCGGCCCCCGACCCGCGGGTCGGACTCGCCGTCACGCACCGGCGGTACGTGCCACACGGGCACGCCCACTACGGCGGGTCGCTGGTGGACGGTGCGTATGTGCTGGGGATGTTCGGCGATGTCGCGACCGAGCTGAGCATCCGCAGCGACGGGGACGAGGGACTGCTCGCCGGCTACCAGGAGGTCGAGTTCCTGGCGCCGGTGCGGGCCGGCGACGTGCTGGAGGCGACCGCGGTGCTGACCAGGGTCGGCCGGCGCAGCCGCGGCCTGGAGCTGGAGGCCCGGGTGGTGTGCCGGTCGGCGCCGCAGCGGTCCGCGTCGGCCGCCGAGGTGCTGGCCGAGCCGCTGGTCGTGGTGCGCGCGCTCGGGACTCTGGTGGTGCCGTAGCGGCGTCCGGCGACACGCCGCGCGACACGCCGTACGGCCGGTGTCCTGGCGGGAAACGGTGCATGCACGCTCCCGGCCCCTGACCTGCCCGTTCCGGTGTTCGCCCAGGTCAGCGAGGCATTGACAGCGCTTGCAGAGCGGCGGCTATCGTCTTCCGGTCACACGTCGGGACAGTCGACATGCCGCGTCCCACCCGCGTCGGTTGTTCCACGTCGCGGCGGGTCGCGCGGAGGGACCGCGCGGGGCCAGACCCGCGCGCGGCGGCGAACGCGGGGGGAAAGCGTCACGTCGACCGAGACAGCGCCGTCCACCGCCGGGGGGAACGTCGGCGGCGGTGCGCGGAAGGGGCACGGGAGCCAGTAGACAACGGCGCCGGGTGCCCGCAGCCAGCGGGACACCGGCCGGTCCGAAGGTCGCCCCGTCTCGTTCCGTTCGGAGCTGCCGTCCCACGGTGACGCTGGGCTTGGGGTTGGCGACGCGTGCACGCGCCGCCAACCCCTTCGCCATGTTCGGGCCCGGTGCCGGTGGCCCGCCGAGGGGTGGGTCGCGGGCCTGCGTGGGAGCATGGAACTCCCCGGCACCGGCCAGCGCCGGGCTGAGCGAGGAGGGTGTGGTCCGGGTGGACGGTGCGGCGGTGCGGGGCCGCTCGGCACCGGGACTGCCGGACACGGCAGCGCCGGCCGCAAGCTCGCCCGAGCCGGGTGGGCGGCGGAGGCCCGGGCCCGCGCCGCGCCGGGCGCTGCTGGTGCTGGCGGCTGCCGGGGCCGGAGGAGCGCTGGTGCTGGCGTTCCCGCCGTACCGGTTCTGGCCGCTGGCGTTCGGGTCGGTCGGGGTGCTCGCCGGGGTGCTCCGGGGCCGCTCGGCGCCGGCCGGCGCCGGCCTTGGCATGGTGTTCGGGCTGGCGTTCTTCGTGCCGCTGCTGCACTGGAGCGGGATCTACGTCGGGCCGGCGCCGTGGCTGATCCTGGCCACCGCACAGGCGGCGTTCGTGGCCCTGCTCGGAGCGGCCACGACCGCGGTGACCCGGCTGCCCGGCTGGCCGGTGTGGTGGGCGGCGCTGTGGGTCGCCGAGGAGGCCGCCCGGGACCGCGGGCCGTTCGGCGGCTTCCCGTGGGGGCGGCTGGCGTTCTCCCAGGACGACTCGGCGGTGGTCTGGCTGGCCCGGTACGGCGGCGCGCCGCTGGTGACGTTCGCGGTCGCGCTGGCCGGCGGCCTGATCGCGATGGTCGTGGTCGAGCGCCGGCGGCCGGTCCGGGTCCTGGTCGCGGTGTTCGGCCTGGCCGCGGTCGGCGCGGCCGCGGTGCTGGCCGAGGCGGCGACCCCCGACCCGACGACCGCCCCGACCACGACGGTCGCGGTGGTGCAGGGCAACGTCCCGCGGCTCGGGCTGGACTTCAACGCCCAGCGGACCCAGGTGCTGCGCTACCACGTGCAGCGCACCCTGGAGCTGGCCGACGCGGTGCGGGCCGGCCGGCTGCCCAGGCCGGAGCTGGTCATCTGGCCGGAGAACGCTGCCGACGTCGACCCGCTCACCGACGCCGAGGCCGGCGCCCAGATCGACCGGGCGGCCCGGGCGGTCGGCGTGCCGATCCTGGTCGGAGCCGTCCTGGACGGCCCGGGCCCGGACCACGTGACGAACGCGGGGATCGTCTGGGACCCCCTGACCGGCCCGGGGGAGCGGTACGTCAAACGCCACCCGGTGCCGTTCGGCGAGTACATCCCGCTGCGCCGGATGGCCCGGCTGGTGAGCAAGGACGTCGACCGGGTCGGCCGGGACATGGTGGCCGGCCAGGCGCCAGGGCTGCTCCGGGTCGGCCCCGCCACGGTCGGCGACGTCATCTGCTTCGAGGTCGCCTACGACGGCCTGGTTCGGGACGTGGCCAAGGGCGGCGCCGGACTCCTGGTGGTGCAGACGAACAACGCGACGTTCGGCCGCAGCGGGGAGACCTGGCAGCAGCTGGCCATGAGCCGGCTGCGGGCGATCGAGCACGACCGGACCGTGCTGGTCGCCGCGACCAGCGGGGTGAGCGCGATCATCGGCCCGGACGGGCACGTGCTGGCCCGCTCGGACGTCTTCACCGAGGACCTGCTCGTGCGCGCGGTGCCGGTCGAGGCGCGGACTACCCTCGCCACACGGCTCGGCGCCCTGCCGGAGTGGGTCCTCGTCGCGATGGCGGCGACCGCAGTGGGGTGCGCCGTCGCGATGCGAGCCAGCCGGCGCCGGCGGGGACCGGCCGCGGACCACCGGGAGGACGTTGGATGAGGAGCGCGCGTTGAGCTTCGCGGACCTGGGCCGGGTCGCCGTGATCGTCCCGACGTACAACGAGATCGCCAACCTGGCCGCGATCGTCGGCCGGCTGCGGGCCGCGGTCCCCGAGGCGGACGCGCTCGTCGTCGACGACGGCAGCCCGGACGGCACCGGTGAGCTGGCCGACCGGCTGGCCGCCGACGACGACCGGGTCCGGGTGCTGCACCGGGACCGGAAGGCCGGGCTCGGCGCCGCGTACATCGCCGGGTTCCGCCAGGTGCTGGCCGAGGGGTACGACGTGGTCGTCGAGATGGACGCCGACGGCTCGCACGCGCCGGAGGAGCTGCCCCGGCTGCTCGCCGCGCTGCGCGGCGCCGACCTCGTCCTCGGCTCCCGCTGGGTGACCGGCGGCGAGGTGCGGAACTGGCCGTGGTCCCGGCAGGCCATCTCCCGCGGCGGCAACACGTACGCCCGGCTGCTGCTGCGGTTCCCGGTCCGGGACGCCACCGGCGGCTACCGGGTGTACCGCCGGGTCGTGCTGGAGACGCTGAAACTGGATGAGGTGGCGTCGGAGGGATACTGCTTCCAGATCGACCTAGCCTGGAAGACCTGGCGAGAGGGGTTCCGGGTGGTCGAGGTGCCGATCACGTTCACCGAGCGGGAGCGTGGGCAGAGCAAGATGAGCCGGGCGATCGTGACCGAGGCGCTGTGGCGGGTGGCCCAGTGGGGGTTGACCCAGCGCAGCGGGTCGGTCCGGGCCAGCGCGCTGGCCCACCGGGGCGAGCCATGATCCTGCCGGCGGTCGCCGTCCTGCTGGTCGCCGAGGTCGCCGTGCTGGTCGTGGTGGTCCAGCAGATCGGCGTGCTGGCCACGATCCTGCTGCTGCTGGCCGGGTCGGTGGTCGGCGGCTGGCTGCTGCGCCGGGAGGGCACCCGGGCCTGGCGGGCGTTCGCCGTCGCGGTGGCCGAGGGCCGGCCGCCCGGCCGCGAGGTGCTGGACGGGATGCTGGTGCTGCTCGGAGGCGCTCTGGTGCTGTTCCCCGGGTTCGTCAGCGACGTGCTCGGCCTGCTCTGCCTGCTGCCGCTGTCCCGGCGGGGGGTGGGCGGGCTGCTCCGCCGGTATGCGGCGCGCCGGGGTCGGGCCGGGGTGGTGCGGGTGCGGGCCCGCCGCGGACCGGCGAGTCCTTCCGCGCGCATACCTGCTGCGCCCGGCCCTCCGGCGCCGGCCTCTTCGGCGCCCACACCTTCGGCGCCCAAACCTTCGGCGCCGGCCTCTTCGGCGCCCACACCTTCGGCGCTCAAACCTTCGGCGCCCGGCCCGCCGGCGCCCGGCGCGGGGCGGGTGATCGAGGGAGAGATCGAGCCATGACCCGCGACCCGGCCTCGGTCCAGCCTCCCGCAGGTGTACGAGGCGACCCGGCAGCGGGTCACCGACGGCCGCGGCGCGATCCTGGCCGCCGGGCTGCCGGCGGTGCGAGTCGTGACCCAGCGCAAGGCCGCCGTGCTGGGCGACGGGGAGCCGGCCGGCGCGCTGCCGGTGTCCTCGGTCGAGCTGATGCGGGCGATCTCCGGCCGGCGCACCCCGGACCAGGTCAGGGCGCTGGACTGGGACGGGGACCCGGACACCTGGCTGGGTGTGTTCTTCGTGTTCGGCCCGGCCACCGCCGACGTGCACGAGTGACGGGCCGCACCTGATGTCCGGTGCGGCCCGTCGGGGTCGGGGTCGAACGTGGTCTGGTCAGGCGGACTTGGACCGCCGGCCGCGCAGCACCTCCAGCCGCTCGGCCAGGACCTCCTCGAGGTCCGCGGTGGTGCGCCGCTCCATCAGCATGTCCCAGTGCGTACGGGCCGGCTTGACCCGCCTGGCCTCCGGCTCGGCGCCGTCGATCAATCGGGCGGTCGTGCCGTCGTACTTGCACTCCCAGGTCAATGGAATGTCGGCGTCGTCGGCAAAAGGCACGGCGAACGTGTGCCCCTTGGGGCACAGGTACTCGGCCGGCTTGCGGGGAGCCAGCTCAGCATTACGGTCGGTCTCGTAGCTGATGGCCCCGAGCCGGCTGCCGCGCAGGGTGCGCTCGGCCATGTCGGTACCTCCCGGGGTGCTAGTCGTCGGGCCGGCTGCGGGGTGGCCGCGGCCGGCGCTGCATTGCCCAACGAGGCGAGGGCCGCCAAGATTCCCTCGCACGGGTGTTGTCCCCCGGGTCGAGGGGCAGCACACCTACCGGAGTTGACGCACGGGAGGCGGGATCGGTTGCGTCGAAACGCGTCGGGCCAGGAACCGTCCCGGAACCGGGGCCGGGTCGGGGCGGGGCTGGTGGGCGCCCTGCGGGTGGGTCTCGGGCTGGCCATGGCGGTCCGACCCGAGATCGTCCCGCGCGCGCTCGGGGTGGATGCGGTGTCCGCCCGGCGGATGGGATGGGCGGTACGGATGTGCGCGGTGCGGGACGCCGCGCTCGGCGCCGGCGGGGTGTACGCCGCGCTGACCGGCACCGACGTGCGGCCCTGGTTGGTCGCCCAGGCGTGCTCGGACGCCGGGGACGCCGCCGCCGCCGGCTTGGCGCTGCGAGACCGGCAGGTGTCCCCGGTCCGCGCGGTCGCGCTCATGGTCTTCGCGCTGCTCGGGATGGTCTGGGGGTTGGGGACGGCCCGGGGCGCCGGTGCCGGGGGCCGCGGTGAGCGCGCGGTGGGCCGCGAGCCGCCGACCGCGCTGTGACGGAAAACACATCGGGGCGGGCCGCGCCGCTGGCTGCATCCGCTCGTGCCGGTCGGAGGTGTCGGGTCGGGGCGCCGAGACCGCGGGTCAGTCGGCGCGGCCGTAGACCGCCCGGTGCGCGAGCCGAACGCCGACCGCGTACCCCCGGCCGGTGACCGCCCGGTCCCGTGCCAGCGCCGCCCGGGCGGCGTTCGCGCCGCAGGCACCGTGCACCCCGCCGCCCGGGTGGGCGGACGCGCCGGCCAGGAACAACCGGTCCACCGGGGTGTCCGACCGGCCCAGCCCGGGCGTCGGCCGCATGACGAGCTCCTGGTGCAGCGCGGCGGTGCCGGCGTTGATCGCGCCACCCACCGCGTTCGGGTTGTCCCGCTCCAGTTCGGCCGGGCCGTGCAGGTGCCGGCCGACGACCAGGTCGCGGAACCCCGGCGCGTGCCGCTCGATGACCCGCTCCATCCGGTCCGCGACCGCCGGCACCGACTCGCCGGCGCCCGCCGGGCCGGCCGGCAGGTGCGTGTACGCCCACAGGCACTCGGTGCCGGCGGGGGAGCGGGACGGGTCCGCGGTGGTCATCTGGCCGAGCAGGAGGAACGGGCTGGCCGGCGCCCGCCCGGCGGCGAGCGCCGCGGCGTAGTCGGTCAGGCCGTCCAGGTCATGGTCGAGATGCACGGTGCCGGCGCCGCGCACCTGCTCGGCGCTCCACGGCACCGGCGCGGACAGCGCCCAGTCCACCTTGACCGTCGCGTGGTCCCAGTGGAACCGGCGCAGGTCGCCGACCAGCCGGGCGGGCAGCTGCTGGGCACCGACCAGGTCCAGGTAGAGCCGGGGAGCCGCCACGTCGGCGAGCACCGCCCGGGCGGCCCGCACCCGGTCGCCGGCCGCCGTGCGCACGCCGACGGCCCGGCCGCCGGACACCGCCACCTCGACCACCGGCGCCCCGCACACCAGCTCGCCGCCGCGCGCGGCCAGCCGGGCGACCAGCGCGTCGATGATCCGCCCGGCGCCGCCCTCCGGCACCGGGAAGCCGACGTCCTGGCCGAGCATCATCAGCAGCCAGCCGAACAGCGCCCCGCCCGCGGACTCCGGGGTGAGGTCGGTGTGCAGCGTGCTGCCGGTGACCAGCAGCCGCCCGCCGGCGCCGGCGAACCGCTCCTCGCCGTACCGCCGCGCGCTGAGCAGCCCGAACCGGGCGAACCGCAGCGCCTCGGCGGTGCCCAGCCGGCGCAGCAGCCCGACCGCCGGCCGGACCGGCGGGAACGGCCGCAGCAGCGCGTCGAGCAGCTGCTCGCGCAGCAGCGCCCAGGTCGCGACCTCACGGCGCCAGGCGTCGCCGTCCCCCGCGCCGAACGCCTCCAACGACGCGGCGGTCCGCTCCACGTCCCGGGACAGCAGCACACACCGGTCATCCGGCAGCAGGTGAGCGAGCACCGCCGGCGCGTGCCGCCAGCGCAGGCCGTACCGCTGCAGGTCCAGCCCGGCCAGCACCGGCGAGGCGACGCCGAGCGGGTAGAACGCGCTGCACAGGTCGCTGTGGTAGCCCGGGGCGGCGACCTCCGCGGTGCGCACCGCCCCGCCCGGAGCGGCCGCGCCCTCCAGCACCAGCACGCTCCATCCGGCGTCGGCGAGCAGGTTCGCCGCGACCAGGCCGTTGTGCCCGGCGCCGACGACGATCGCGTCGTAGTCGGCGGACCGGGCGGGCGGCGTGATCAACCGCGGCCTACCCGGCGGCGGCCTGGTAGGCCACGCCGCGGGGGGACAGCTGGTAGCCGATCCGCAGACTGTGGGTCAGCCCGAGGTTCTTCAGCTTCCGGACGTCGACCTTGAACGGGAGGGTGTCGCGGCCGAGGCCGGCGGCCAGCTCGGCGGCCCGGACGCCGGGCCGTGCCGCGATCGCCGCCAGGGTGGCCGCGGTCCACGGGCCATGCGCGCTGAGCCGGTCGAGGCGGTCCAGCCGGCGGCGGATCTCGGCGACCTGCGCAGGGTCCAGCGCGGCGGCGGCGGCCAGCTCGTCCCGTGGGTCCGGCCCGTCGACCGGCCGGATCTCCAGCCGGTAGGTCGGCGCCGCCGGGTCGCCGCGAAGGTCGGCCACCACCTCGGCGGCCCGGCGGTAGCCGGCACGGCGGGCGTCCGCGTCCGAGATCGTGGCCGGGTCGACCACCGCCACCGTGTCGACCGCGAGCATGCCGACCGGGGTGCGGTACCGCCGGCCGGGCAGCGCCTGCGGCCGGCGCCACCGCCGGAACAGCACGGTGATCGAACCGTCCCGGATGCCGGCCTGCAGCCGCGTCTGGATCAACATCCCTCGCCTGACCGTCACCTCTGCCGCGATCGACACGACGACCTGTGCTGCGCATCGTAGGCGAGCGCGCGGGTGACGACTTCGGTCGCGGGTGACGCGTTGTACATCGTCACCGGGCACCGAAGTCGTCACCCGCGGCTGGTGCGGTCTCGGCCGGCGCCGCGCGTCGGTGCTCGGCGCGTCGTTCCGTTTCGGTGCGGGCCGCCAAGGGTTGGGACCCGTCTCCCGGCTCCCCTCGGGGCGTACGCCGATAATGTACATTATGTCAACTTGGTCGGAGCGGGCAGCGGTGTCGGGCGCCTCCCCCGACGAGGGTTCGGTGGGTGGTCAGGTGCGGACGACGCAGTCGCTGCCCTCGCGGTCCGGGACGGCGGGGTCGTCGAACCAGTAACCGCCGGAGGCGAGGTACCGGAACCGGACGATCTTGGCGGCCGGCACTCTGATGCTGACCGACCGGGTCCCGTCCCGCAGGAGGCGCAACTCGTGCCGGCCGGGCGTCCAGTCGTTGAAGTCGCCGACCACGGAGACCGGGCCGGGCGGCAGGTCGGCCGGCAGCGTGAAGGTGAGCTGGTACGCCTCGCGGTTGCGCACCTTGGTCGATTTCAGCATCTTTCGGCCTCCACCCCTCTCGCGTGACATGCAAGTTCACAGGGTGGCCGACCGGAACTCTACCGCCGCGACGACGCGCCGAGTGATGCGGTCACTGTCGGGTGAAGAGGTCTTTAGGTTTAGGTGTGCGAAGCAACTTCCTTCGGTAGCCTCGAACCCGATGTCTTCCGCGGCCGACCGCTACAAGTGGACCGCCCTCGGCACGACGACGATGGGCATGCTCGTCGCCACGATGTCGCTGGTGGTCGCGCTGGCCTCGTCGCTGCGCGGCGGTCGGTACGTGCACGAGGAGCACGCCGGCGCCGACGCCGGTGCCGGTCAGCGCGGCAGCACGGCAAGCACCAGCGAGCCGGCGGCCAGCGCCAGCGACGCCGCCGCGGTGGCGCACACCAGGCCGGCGAGCAGCGTGCCGGCGTGGCGGTCGGCGGTCCGGTAGCGGGCGGAGGCACCGCCGGCGAGCCCGACCGCGATCGCGATCCCGACCACCGCGGCCGCCGGGGCGGCGGCCGGCTGCCGGACCTGCACCAGCCGGGCGACCAGCAGCGCGCAGCCGGCGAACGCGAGCGCGGTGCGCATCCAGGCGAGCAGGGTGCGCTCGCGGAACGCGCTCGGGTCGACCTGGCCGGCCTCCGGCTGCTCGGCGTGGCCGCTCACCGGCGGGCCAGCACCACGACGAGCGCGGCGACCGCCAGCGCCGCGATGCCGTAGCCGAGCAGCGGGGCAAGCCCGGGCAGCGGCAGCGGGGTACGGCGCCGCAGCGCCCGCTCGGCGCGCAGCCACCGGCCGAACGCCGACCCGCTGGCCACCGCGCCGAGAATCACCAGCAGCGCGGCCACTACCTCGCGCAGGCCCGCCGCGCCCAGCCGGTCGCCGAACGCGTCCAGCGCCACCCCGGCCGCGACCAGGGCGAGCGCGGTGCGGATCCAGGCCAGGAAGGTGCGCTCGTTCGCGAACGTGGCCCGCGGGTCCGGTTCGGTTCCGGTGGACCGCAGCCGCTGGATCCAGTGCAGGTTCACCGCAGCGCCTCGGGAGGCTCGAAGCTGACCATGCTGAACACCCGCGCCGTCTTCGGCTGGTGCGCCTCGCAGGTCAGCCTGACCGGAACGGGCGTCCGGCCGGCCGCGACGGTCACTCGGACCGGCCCAGCCGGCCAGTCCAGGGTCACCCGCCAGCGCTGCCCGGGCAGCCGCTCCACCCGGCGTGGGGCCAGCGCGTCCACCCGGTCCTCCCCCAGCTCCCGCCGCGCGTAGTGCTGGGCCGCCTGGGCCGGAGCCGGCAGCGCCGACCGGCCACGCAGCCGGGCCGGCACCACCCGGCCCTGCTCGTAGGCCAGCGCCAGCTCGGCTGCCTGCGCCGGCCGGACGTGCCCGTAGTAGAGGCCGTGCGGCAGCACGAGGACGTTCGCGGCGAACCGGTCGCCGCCGACGTGCGAGCACTCCCAGGTCGCCGCCGGCCGGACTGCGGCCAGCGCGGCGGCCACGGTCCGGCCGCGGATCGCGCAGCACGCGTCGTGGCTGCCGTGCGTGCAGACCAGGTACACCGGCTCGGCCGACCGGCGGGCGTCCGGGGCGCGGTCCAGGGGCAGCTCGAGCAGCTCACGGTGTTCGGTGTAGCCGCCCCACCAGACGCCCTCCTGCCCGGGTGCGGAGTCCACGTACGCCCAGCGCCGTGCGGGCGCCGGTGCGCTCCGGCCAGGCCGGCGGATCAGCAGCACCCGGATGCCGGCGGCCGCGGCCCTGGTGGCCAGCGCTCCCGCCACTGCACTGTCCAGGTTGGACTCGTGCAGCGCGTCCCCGCCCCAGGCACCCGGCTGCTCGACCAGCAGCCAGCGGCGTGCCGGCGCCGCCGAGCCGGGTAGCTGGTCGCCCCGCCGCTCGGCCGACGGCGCGCACCGGTCCGGGATGCCGCGGACGCCGGGCCGCGGTGCGGGCGGGGGTGCGCGATCCGGGCCGGCTGGTCCGTCCGGCCGGTCTGGCTCGTCCGGCTCCGCCGACGTCTCCGGCAGGCTCATCGGACCGGGACGACGACCGCTTCGCGCAGCAGCCGGCGGACGAGCGTGATCTGGTCGGCGGCGTCCAGGCCGGGCAGCGCGCCGACGGCGAGGATCTCCCCGGACAGCAGTGCCTTCACGGCGGGCTCGGTCGCCGCCGGCAGGGACAGCGTGCGGTCCGGCAGCTCCAGCACGATCCGGTCCGAAGTGGACTTCAGGCGATGCGCCAGCCGGCCGCGCAGCCGGACCTGCGTGTCAGCGTCCACAGTGGAGGCCGCTGCGGCCTGGGCCAGCGGGCTGATCGGCTCCGGCCGGCCGGCCGACCAGGCGTCGGCGCGGAGCCGTCCGGCGACCTCGGTGGGACTCGCAGTGTGCAGCCACCCGGCGAGCGCCTCGATGGTCGCGGCCAGGTCGGGGGCGAGCTGCGCCGGGTCGCCGACGTCGACGCCGAGCGGGAGGGACGCGCGCAGTTCGGGCACGGTCGCGGCGAGTCGAGTCAACGCCTGCACGATCGCGTACCTGGTCACCGGGTGCACGCCGACCGTCAGGTGCGCCGCCACGTCGCCGAGAGCCTCGGCGGCGTGCACGAAGCCGCGCGGGAGGTACAGGGCGTCGCCCGGGACCAGCACGGTGTCGAGCACCGGCTCGCAGTCGCGGGCCCGCTCGGCGACCGCCGCCCGGTGTTGGGTCCAGGGCTGCTCGCGCAGCGGCGCCGGGTGCACGGGCTCGTGCACGACCCAGCGCTTGGTGCCGGCGAGCTGGAGCACGAAGACGTCGTGCACGTCGTAGTGGGCGCCGAAACCGCGCCGCTGCGGCGGCGTGATGTACGCGTTGACCTGCACCGGGTGGCCGAGTTCGGCGGCCAGCCGGCCGGCCAGCTCGGCGAGTGGCGGCCAGGTGCGGTGCAGTCCCTGCAGGACCAGGGTGGAGCCGTCGGCGTAGAGGTCCAGCACCCGCTCGTCGATCACCTGGTCGGCGACGTCGGCGCCGGCACCGGCGGAGCCGGTGAACCTGGCCGAGTCGACGACGGTGCCGTCCTTCGCGACGCGCAGGAATGGGGTGCGCAGACCGCGCCGGGACAGGAGCTCGTCGACGTTCTCGAGCGTGAGCAGATCGTCGAACGGGCCGGGCAGGTCGGCGGCGAGCGAGAGGAGGGGTCGCACCGACCAGTAGTCGGCAGCGAACCGATCCGGGTCGATGCCGATGCACCGACGCAGCGCTCCGGACGAGAAGCGCTGCGGGTCGGCGGGGGCAGGCAGTACTAGGCCCTGTCGCCTGGATCTTCGGCGGCGCGGATCGACGCCCAGGCACCGACCGGCCGCGTTGTCCACCACGCCACGAGAACGCTCCGCGCCCGAGCCGGTCGGCCACGGCCGTCCGGCAGCGATGACGCTCCACGTTTCCGCGGGGTCCCCGGATGCGTCGCCGATAGGCTCAATATCGTCTCCTCCTCCGCCTTGCCGGCCCGCGCCTGGACGCCGCCCCGCA
>WNFY01000093.1_pt1 | contig 96038 bp, 88 predicted proteins | sample 5400091 | NCBI WGS metagenome assembly WNFY01 (sample SAMN13153364, study PRJNA577476) | soil metagenome | isolation source: 60 cm soil or saprolite under grassland replicate 1 | place: USA:California | collected 2016-06-15
CTCACGCTGGTCAATCGAACGCCTGGCGAATCGCGGAGAAGCGTCGGACGCGGCTTGTTGAGCAGCTCCTTGAGCTGCGCAATACGCTCTTGCGTCAACGCTGTGTGCTCATCGTGGATGATTGCAACGGGCCTTTTGCCTTCACCCCAGTAGACGACGGCCCGAAGAATGGCCGGAACCAGGGGGTCGAGCGCCGGAATCATCTTCGGGTTGTCGAGCAGCCACGCCTGAAACGAGTCCGCGTGGGGCCTGGCCTGCCAGAGCTGCTCCATGATTTCGTCGACCCGGCTCCGCGCGCCCGCGCGGCGCAGGGCGTCGACCATGCGAAAGAACGAGTCGACAGACGTCCTCATGCCCCGACGGTTGCTGGCACGCATCAAGTCATTGAACGACTCGAGAAAGGCCTCCCACGGTTCGCGCCCGAACGTGCGTTGACCGTCGCGGTACAGGGTGACAGCCATGGCCTTGGCTTGTTGGTCCTGGTAGAGACCGCTGCCTGGCTCGTAAATGACCTTTCCAAGGAGCAGATCGATGACCTTACCGACGACAAAGAATGTCTTGTCGGTCAGATGTACGTGAGCGATCCCGTGGATCGGCCCCGACGGCTCAAGCAGCCACTTGAGGACCGATCGATGCTTCTCGCGGAGCAGGTGGTTCGATTTATATTCCAACGCCGGAGAACGTATCCTCTTACGTATTTCTTGGACGCAATTCGTCGCCAACTCGGCGCTCAACCGCACGCTGGCATGAGCGAACACGTCGGTGGTCGCGCCGATGTGATTCTCGCCCTCGTAACCGGACTCGTCGCAGGCAACCTCGAGGAGTTGACCAGTCGAGACAGAGTCTGTCCACATGAGAGCCCGCCCTGAGATGCTCGTGTGCTGTTGAGGACCGTGCGACGTCGCGATGGGCCACCTCTGGTCGATCTTCGGCCAGTACGTGACTCACTATGTGCCGGATGAGGAACCGTTGTCGCTTGAAATTCCTCACCTGTGCGGGACCATCCCCGACCGGCGCGGTCTGGCTCGAGGCGGTTCACGCCGCCGAGCTGGATGCGCTCCGCTTCCACGACCTTCGGCGCGGAGCGACTGGAGTCCGCGCGTGGGCGGAGAGCGACGTGCCCGCCGCCCGTTCGGAGGCGGGCACGTCGGTTGCGGGCCGATGCCGGCTAGTTGCGAATGGTGAGCGGGAAGTTGATGACCTGGTCACCGTCACTCGACCGCATGGCGCTATATCCGCGAGGCTGAACGCGCTGGTAAGCCCGCCGGCACCACCGGGTACCGATGATCGGCATCACGCTGCACGGTCGGCCTGCGGGCTGTGGCTGCGGGGTTGCGGGCGAGAAGCACAGTGACGCCTCGCGCTCATGCCGAGCGACGGGCAACAGCGTGGTCAGGTGCCGGCAAACTTCTGGATGCCGGCCGAGAACCAGCCCCCACCGGGCGCATTCCGGATGAGCAGCACGGGCGTTGCGCAGGAGGCGTTGAAATCAGCGATCGCCCATGGCTGGCCGGGGGTTGCACCCCTCTGACGATGTTGCGGTTGACGGTCTCCGCGACAAGGGCTTGCCCGTTGCCAGTGGAGACTGGTTCCCCCCTTGTCCTTTCCTCTCCTTATTTGCTCACCTCGTCTGCTCTGCTTGTACAGGCTATTTGCTCTCCTTTCTGCTCTGCTCTATAGAGACCATAGGACTGAGCCACATGAGCTGTCAATGCGGCCATCGCTGGCGCCGCTCGCTCGGCCGCTGCAGCTCGACGGTGAATCTCGCGTTCGAGTGCAGCATTGACAGGCCATCAACTTCATCCCGCCCACCGGAAAACCTTGCTATGGGCCGTGAAAGAGTCCATGCCGAGCGAATTCGCGGGCGCCATCGCGCGTCGGGTAATCCGCGCGGCTTCCGTATACCCGCCGCCACGGGCCAGGCGACGTCTGATTCAGACGGGTCGCGGTGACCGCAGACCGGTACAGGCTCAGCCGTTGATGGGCGACATGTCGGGGTAGCGGTCACCGACGGTGGCGCCCTTGGGGAACGCCTGCTCGATCCGGGCGAGATCGTCGGGGTCGAGCTTGACGTCGACGGCGCTGAGGTTCTCCTCGAGGTAGCGCACCCGCTTGGTGCCGGGGATGGGCACGATGTCGTCGCCGCGTGTGAGCACCCAGGCGAGCGCGAGCTGGGCGGGGGTGACGCCCTTCTCGGCGGCGATCTCTTGGACCCGCTGGACGAGCTCGAGGTTGTGGCGGAAGTTCTCGCCCTGGAAGCGCGGGTTGTTGCGCCGGAAGTCGTCGGGATCGAGGTCGTCGATCGAGCGCACCCGCCCCGACAGGAAGCCTCGACCCAGCGGGCTGTAGGCGACGAACCCGATGCCGAGCTCGCGCACGGTGGGAAGGATCTCGTCCTCGGGGTCGCGACTCCACAGCGAGTACTCGGTCTGGAGGGCGGTGACCGGGTGCACGGCGTTGGCGCGGCGGATCGTCGCCGGCGCCGCCTCGGAGAGCCCCAGGTAGCGGATCTTTCCGGCCTCGACCAGCTCCGCCATGGCGCCGACCGTCTCCTCGATGGGCGTTTTCGGATCGACCCGGTGCTGGTAGTAGAGGTCGATGTGGTCGACGCCGAGACGCTGCAGCGAGGCGTCGCAGGCTTGCCGCACGTACTCGGCGTCGCCGCGGATGCCGAGGCGCTCCCCCTGCTCGTTGCGGACGTTGCCGAACTTCGTGGCCAGCACGACCTGGTCCCGGCGTCCGGCGATGGCGCGGCCGACCAGCCGTTCGTTGGTGAATGGCCCGTATGCGTCGGCGGTGTCCAGGAAGGTCACGCCCAGGTCGAGCGCCCGGTGGATGGTCGTGATCGCCTCGCCCTCGTCGCTGCGGCCGTAGAACTCCGACATGCCCATGCAGCCCAGGCCGATCTCCGAGACCTCGAGCCCGGCGCTTCCCAGGTTCCGTGACCTCATGGTTCCTCCGATCTCGCGGTGGCCGGCGTCAGGCGGCCGCTTCGTGCGTGTGGGGCACCGCGAGCAGGTCGCCCACGGCACCCAGCCGGACCTCCCCTTGGCGCAGGTGGTCGCGTCCGTGGTCGTAGTAGCCCTTGACCTGCCAGTGCATGTTGACCGAGGGGACGCCGTGCTCGGTGACGAGGTGCTCCTGGACCGATCCCGGCGGGTAGAAGAAGACGGATTCCGATCCGATGTGGGTCCAGAGCACATAGTCCGGCTCGGCGCGCTCCTGCGGGCGGCCGTTCCGGCGGCTCGGCCCCGGCCGTCGTGCCTCGTTGATCCGCTGCCTGGACCCGCGGCGCTCGCCGGTCCGTGCGGTGTCCACGTCCATGGGTCGAGCATTGCGGTCGAGCGGTCCGGTGTCGTCACGGCCAGCGCCCATCTGACCTTCCGGCTGGCTGCAATCTTCGGCTACCCGCTACCCGGCGAAGGCCCAGGCGAACAGGAGGCCCAGCCCGTTGAGCGCCCAGTGCAGCGCGAACGGGGCGAGCAGGCTGCCGGAGCGCCTGCGGAGCTCGCAGAGGGCCACGCCGGCGAGGGTGGCGCCGGCGGCGGCGCCGATCACCGTGAGGACAGTGCCGGCCGGACCGGGCCCGACGAGGTCGGCGACGGCGGCGTTGGCGTTGCGCAGGCCGAGGGAGGGCAGGACGTGCCACAGTCCGAACAGCAGCGACGAGCCGATGACGGCCACCCGGACGCCACGCCGTCGCGCCAGCATGGCAAGCAGCACGCCTCGGAAGGCGACTTCTTCGAGCAGCGCGGTGCCGAGCGGGATTCGCACCAGCACATGCCACAGCACTGCGGCGCCGGACAGCGCGGTCGCCCGGGTGTCGGCGAACGCCTGGCGGGTGACGGGCAGCCCCACGGCGACGGCGTCGGCGAGCAGCACGACGCCGACCAGGACAGCCGCCCAGCGCAGGCCCGAGCCCACCTGGCGGGTGCCGAGCCCGAGGTCGCTCCACGAGCAGCCGTCCCTGCGGGCGAGCACCAGCAGGAGACCGGCGGCCGCCAGGCACGTCAGCACGTACGCCTGCGGCAACAGCCGGTTGTTCAGCAGGTTGGCCGCGACCAGGATCGCCAGGACGGCGGCGACGTCGCCCCCCTTTGCTCGTCGCTCTCATGAGCTGCTCGGGCGCCTCAGCGAGTTGTACAGCATCCCGACGCCGCTGGGGCCGCGGCGAGTGGCCGCGATGGCGAGCGCGAGCACGGCGACGGTCGCGTGCAGGGTGAGGGTGAGAGGGTCGGCGCAGGGCAGGGCGAGGAGCACGGCGCTCCCGGCCGCCGTCAGCACCCAGGGACCGGGCCGGGCGGTGGCGCCGCTGCCAGAGGCGGATGCGAGCTGCATGCCGACCAGCAGGTGGAGCAGGTTCCCGAGCGGGTCGACGTGCAGGAACGGGAGCAGCTCGCTGGAGCCGAGCAGCGGCGCGAACCCGGTCACCACGAAGCCCAGCAGCCCGAGGGTGGCGAACCCCAGACCGAGGATCACAGCGAGCCGCCCCAGCGGGGACTCGCCGACGCCTGGCGCGCGCGCCCCGGCGGCGCCCGCGGCGGCCCTCTCGCCGCCGCTCGGCACGGGCGGAGCCTCGCCCGCGGGCCGCTCGGCGGCGGGGGCGCGCCGGCGGCGGGGTGTTCGAAGCGGGACAGGAACAGGGCCATCGGGGTGAGGGCGGCGGCGAGCAGGGCGAGCCAGATGGGACGGGTGGCCCACCACAGGGCGCCGCCGGGGGTGGGCAGTGGGCCATGTGCGGCCAGGACGAGCCCGAGGACCGTAACCATTGCGGTGAGGTGCCACAGGTACACGGTCATCGCCATCGATCCGACGGCGATGACGGCGGTCCAGGGGCGGGGTCGGGCGAGCCAGGCCGACACCCGCCCGCGCGCGAGCATCACCAGGGCGAGCTGCCAGATGGCCAGCGCCACGATGCAGATGGTCGGCGGGTTCATGTTCGACTGGTCGCCGGGCAGCCCGACCATGCTGGGCGGGAACAGGCCCGTCCCGGTGAGGGCGACCAGGGCGCCGAGGCCAGCGTGGCGGGAACCCGGAGCCGCCAGCGCCGGTGCAGCCGCACCATAGCCGGTGCCAGGGCCACGACCACCAGGTAGGCGCCGAGGAACCACAGCGGCTGGCCCATGACCCTGCCGAGCGGCCCGGTCTGCTGCGGCGGCACCCCGAAGTGGCCGAGCAGCGGCGGAAGTACCAGCCAGACGGCCGCGAAGACGAGCACCGGCCGCAGCAGCCGCGACATCCGGCTCGACAGGTACTTGACGTAGCCGCCGCCGCGGCGCTCCAGCGCCTGCCAGCTCACCATGTTGGAGAAGCCGCCGACCACGAAGAACACCGGCATGACCTGGAGGACCCAGGTGGCCAGCCACAGCCACGGCGTTCTCGACAGCACGTTGCCAGCGACGAGGCCATGCGCGGAGCGACCAACGGCGATCATCGTCCAGTGGCCGAGCACCACCGTGACGATGCTCAGGACCCGCAGGAAGTCGACGTAGCGGTCCCGGCCGGCCGGCGTCGCATCGGCCAGCGCGCGCACCCGCCCCAGCCCGGGCCGAAAGCTGGTGCTGCGCCCGCGCCCGCGGCGGACGAGCGGGGTGGCGAGGGCGGGGAGGAGGAACCCGAGGGCCCACCATGGGGGCGACTCGCGGCCGGGGTTGCCGTCGAGCTGCCGGCGCGCCTCGCCGGTGAGCTGCTGCCCGGTGGCGTGCGCGTAGCGGAGCAGGTCATAGCCGTAGTCGTGGACCTTGCACGCCTGCTGGAAGCGGAACGGCGCGCCGACGCCAGCGCGGAGCGCGCGCCCCAGCCCGGCATCGACCGGCTGGAGGCGCTCATCGCCGCGGTCCGCGGCGCCGGGCTGACCGTGGACCTCGAGGTGAGCGGGGCCGAGCGGCCGCTGCCGTCCGGGGTGGAGCTGTCGGCCTACAGGGCATCATCGGTATGCGCGAGCGCGCCGCGATGCTCGGCGGCGACCTGGCCGCCGGACAGACCGCCGACGGCGGCTACCTGGTCGAGGCGGCGCTGCCACTCGGCGACCAGGCGCTGGAGCGACCGTGACCATCCGCCTGCTGCTCGCCGACGACCAGTCCATGGTGCGGCAGGGCTTCGGCGCGCTGCTGCGCGCGCAGGAGGGCATGGCGGTGGTCGGCGAGGCCACCAACGGCGAGGAGGCGGTCCGGAGCTGCCGGGAGCTTCGGCCCGACGTGGTGCTGATGGACGTCCGCATGCCGGTGATGGACGGGCTGGAGGCCACCAGGCGGCTGATGAGCCCGCCCGCCGCCACGCGCTACCGGCCGCGCGTGCTCATGTTGACCACCTTCGACCTGGACGACTACGTCTACGAGTCGCTGCGCGCCGGCGCCAGCGGGTTCCTGCTCAAGGACGCCACCGCCGACGACCTGGTCGCGGCGGTCCGCGTCATCGCTGCCGGCGAGGCGCTGCTGGCCCCGACGGTCACCCGCCGGCTCATCGAGGAGTTCGTGCGCCAGCCGCGCCGCGACCGACCGCACCCCGACCGGCTCACCAGCCTCACCCCGCGCGAGGTCGAGGTGGTGAAGCTGGTCGCGCGGGGGCTGTCCAACGGCGAGATCGCCGGCACGCTGGTGCTGGCCGAGCAGACTGTCAAGACCCACGTCGGCCGGATACTCAGCAAGCTCAACCTCCGCGACCGCGCCCAAGTGGTCGTGACCGCCTACGAGAGCGGCCTGATCACTCCTGGCGACGCGCCGTGAGCGGGGCCGCATCCCGCTGGATGGCGCGGCGGCAAGCCGGCGGTCACGCCTCGTCGGGAACGGCGACCTGGAGGTAGGTGAGGCCGCGCAGGTCCAGCCAGGCGCGGCCGGGGCCACGGACCATGCGCAGGATGACCTGGTCGCAAGTCGGGCAGCGGGCGACCAGCCCGGGGGCGTGGTCGAACAGCCGTGTCTCGGCGATGGGCCCGACGCGCCCGCAGTTGGCGCAGCGGCCGGTGGCGGCGGTGACGTCGACGCTGAAGACATCCTGGAGAGGGCCGGCGAGCGCGTTGCCGTCGGTCCACAGGTTGGACTGGGTCATGGCGTGCCTCCGTCAGGTGCCGGTTGGTCCGAACCGTTCGGTCTTGATCCGCTGCGGATCGTGGCCCTGGTCGACGAGCAGGTCGGCGACGGCCTCGACGAAGCCGGTCGGGCCGCACACGAAGCAGGCCGGCCGGTCGGCGGGCGGCCAGCCCAGGGTGGCGAGCTTGCTGGCGTCCAGCCGCCCGACGGGGCCGCCCCATCCCTCGGGAGCGCCGCGGGTGTAGACGAGGTCCACGCGCAGCGCCGGGTCCTGGCCGCTCAGCCGGCGCAGCTCGTCGCGGTACAGCAGCGTGTCGGGGCTTCGGGTCGAGTAGATCAGCCGCATCGGCGTGGTGCTGCCGTGGGCGACCCGCGTGCGGATCATGGCCATCAGCGGCACGACGCCGCTCCCGCCGCCGGTGAGCAGGGTCGGGGCCTGCTCCTCCGGACGCCAGACGAACCATCCGCCGATCGGGCCCCGCAGCTCCAGCGGATCACCTGGCTGCAGCACGTCGGTCAGGTATGGCGAGACCTCGCCGTTCGCCAGCCGCTCGACGGTCAGCTCGACCCGCGTGCCGTCGGGAGCCGAGGCGATCGAGTAGCTGCGCTGGGTGGAGTAGCCGTCGTCGGCGGTCAGGCGCACGTCGACGTGCTGGCCGGGCAGATGGCCGGGCCAGCTCGGCACGTCCAGGGCCATGGTCCGCGCGGTCGCCGACTCGTGGCGGATCTCGCGGACCTGGCCGGCCCGCCAGTTCAGTCGCCCCAGTACCGTTGTTCGCGCCATGGGTCACCGTAGTTGTGGTAGCCGAGGCTCTCCCAGAAGCCCGGCTCGTCGCTGTCGAGCAGCCGGATCCCGCGGACCCACTTGGCGCTCTTCCAGAAGTACAGGTGCGGCACCAGCAGCCGCGCCGGCCCGCCGTGCTCGGGCTCCAGGTCCTCGCCGCCGAAGCGGAAGGCGATCCACGCCTTGCCGTCGAGCAGGTCCTCGAGGGGAAGGTTGGTGGTGTAGCCGCCGTAGGACTCCGCCAGCGCGAAGCTGGCGCTGGTCTCGACGTCGGCCAGCAACGTGTCCAGCGACACGCCCTCCCAGCCCGTGCCGAGCTTGGACCATTTGGTCACGCAATGGATGTCGACCGTGGGGGACTCGCTGGGCAGGGCACGGAAGGCGTCCCAGTCCCAGCTCCGCCGCTCACCGGTCTCATTGGTGATGACGAACTCCCACTTGTCGAGGTCGATACGCGGCGTGGGCCCGGCCGACAGCACCGGAAAGTCCTCGACCAGGTACTGCCCCGGAGGCAGCTCCGGCCCGCCCGGACGCCCCCGCCTGCCTCTGAACCCGCGTGACACGATCCCCATGGCTCCCCCTTCCATGCACTCCAGGCAGGATCCTCGCGTGGGGGCCAAGCCGCAAGCACCCGACCCGGTCAGATCTCCAGCCGGGAGTCCTCCAGGTCGAGGTCGCGCTCGATGCGGTGCATCACGTCGTTGCTGATCGTGCCCTGGTTGCGGAGCTGGACGATCGCCCGTCGCTGGGCCTCCAGCAGCTCGCGGACCAGCCGCTGGTAGGCCAGTGAGCGGTCCTGGTAGCCGTCGTCCTCGACGTAGCCGGCGCGTGCCTTCAGCCGCCGGCGGCGGAACTGGTACAGGCCGCGCATGCGCTCGACCGTGTCGTCGCGGGTCCACTCCTCGGCCGCCAGCTCCTCCAGCCGGGCCAGTGCCGCGTCGGTCGCGCGCAGGCGGCCGCGCAGCTCCTCCTGCGCCTCGGTGCCGTCGTCGGTGACGCCGAGGCGGCGGATCAGCGTGGGCAGGGTCAGCCCCTGGAGGACCAGGGTGGCCAGGATGACGGCGAAGGTCATGAAGATGATCAGGCTCCGCCCGGGAAACGCCTGGCCGGCTCTGGTCTCCAGCGGCAGGGCCAGAGCGGCCGCCAGCGAGACGGCGCCGCGCATCCCGCTCCAGCCGACCACCAGCCGCTGCCTGGCGCCAACTCGCCTGGCGCGCTGCGCGGGCCGCCGGTCGATCAGCCTGATCAGGTACGGGACGGTGAACCCGAACGCGAGCCGCACGCCGATCACCACGGCGCTGACCAGCGCCGCCTGGCCGAGCAGGACCGCCACCGAGCGCCCGCCGACGCTCGTCAGGATGGGGTGGAGCTGCAGGCCGACCAGCAAGAACAGGACCGCGTTGAGCAGGTAGACCAGCACCTCCCAGAAGGAGAACCCGAGCAGCCGGGTGGTTGGCGAGGCGATCTTGGGGGCGTACCAGCCCACGTACAGGCCGGCGGCCACGGCGGCCAGGACCCCCGAGACGCCCAGCCGCTCGGCGGGCAGGTAGGCGGCGTAGCCGGTCACCACCGACAGGATGATCTCGGTCACCGGGTCGTCGAGCCGGCGGCGGGTCTCGGTGATCAGCCACCCGACCGCGAGCCCGATGGCCACGCCGCCGACCGCGCCCACCACGAACCGCACGCCGGCCTGCCACAGCGTGAAACTGCCCGTGACCACCGCGGCCAGGGCCAGGCGGTAGGCGACCAGCGCGGTCGCGTCGTTGACGAGGCTCTCGCCCTCGACCAGCGTGACCAGCCGCCGGGGTACGCCGAGCCGGCGGGCGATCTCGGTGGCGGCCAGCGGGTCGGTCGGCGAGACGATCGCCCCCAGCGTGAATGCCGCGGCCCAGGGCAGCCCGGGGACCAGCGCGTGCGCGATCGCCGCGACGGCGATCATGGTCACCAGGACCAGCAGCACCGCCGCCAGCGAGATCGCCCGCGCGTCGCTGCGCAGGTCAGGCGCTGGCGAGAAGAAGGACGACCAGTACAGCAGCGGCGGCAGGAACAGCACCAGCACCAGGTCGGGTGGCAGCTCCACGGTCGGGATCCCTGGCACGAACCCGAGCAGGAGTCCGCCGAGGACGAGCAGGATCGGGTACGGCACCCCGACCATGCCGGCCAGGATGCTCAGTGCCCCCACTGCCACCATCAGGACCAGCAGCAGGAGCTCGGCATCTTGCACGCCATCACCTCGCCGGCTGTAGCTGCCGGCATGGTACCGGCTCGGTCGGGCCCGCCGGGCGGGTCCTCGGAAGGGCGCTGGAGCGCGGCTGTTACCCTGGCCGGTGATGGCTGCCTCTCTGTCGAGCGCTCGCACGGCGCAGGCTGTTCGCCCTCCGCGATCCGGCGGGGCGCTGGCGATGCCCGCGTGAGCCCCCTCCGCCTGCTGCTGCTCGGCGGCGTGGGGCTGGTGACGGGAGTGATCAACACCGTGGCCGGCGGCGGGTCGCTGCTGTCGTTCCCCGCGCTGCTGGCGCTCGGCTACTCGCCGCTGGTCGCCAACGTCACCAACACCATCGGCGTGTTCCCGAGCTCGGCCGGCGGCTCGGTCGGCTACCGGCGCGAGCTCGTCGGGCAGGCGCGCAGCTGGATGCTGCTGGCCGCGATCTGCACCGTCGGCAGCCTGATCGGCGCCTGGCTGCTGCTGGTCCTGCCGGCCTCCAGCTTCGAGGCGGCCGTGCCGGTGCTGATCGCCACCGCCGCCGTGCTCACCCTGGTGCAACCCTGGCTCGCCAGGCGCATGCCCGGCCCGAACCGCAACCGCCCGGTGACGGTCGGAGCCGGCGCGCCCGCCGCCGGGGTGCCGGCGGCCTCAGAGCCGGCGCCGGAGCCGGCCCCGCTCAACAGGCGCTGGGGCCTGCCGCTGATCGTGCTGCTGATCAGCGTGTACGGCGGGTACTTCGGCGCGGCCATGGGGGTGCTGTTCATCGCCGTGCTCGGGCTGTTCCTCCACGAGACGCTCCAGCGGGTCAACGCCCTCAAGACCTCGCTCACGGCGGTCGTCAACGGGGTGGCGGCGGTGGCGTTCGCGTTCCTCGGCCCGGTGGTCTGGAGCGCGGCCGTGGTGCTGGCGGGAACCACCATGGTCGGCGGCATGCTCGGCGCGGTGGTCGCCCGCCGCCTGTCCGACCGGGCGCTGCGCTGGGCGGTGGTGGTGATCGGGCTGGCCGCGGCGGTGTACTCGGCGGTGCGCTAGCGGGATCAGTCCCGCCACGCGGCGTAGACCAGGTCGGGCCCGCCCCGCGGCACCTCGACGGCGAACCGCTCGACCCGGCCGAAGGCGCCGCGGAGCCTGGCGGTGAAGCCGTCGAGCGAGTTCGCGCTCCAGATGGTGAGGGCCCCGCCCGGTGCCAGGCGCTCGCGCAGCAGCGCCAGGCTCGCTTTGGAGTAGAGCGCGCCGTTGGCCTCGGCGACCGTCCAGCCGGGCCCGTTGTCGACGTCCAGGCAGATCGCCTCGAACCGTTGCCTGGCAGAGCCCAGCCAGTCCCGCAGGTCCGCGCAGACCACCTCGACCCTCGGGTCCTCCAGCGCGCGGCCGGCATGGGCCGCCAGGTAGGTCCGGTTCCACCGGATGACCGCCGCCTCGATCTCGACCACGGTGACCCGCTCGACCAGGTCGCAGGCCAGCGCCTCGGCCAGCGAGAACCCCACGCCGAGCCCGCCGAGCAGCAGCCGCGCGGGCGCGCGCACGCCGGCGAGCGCAACCCGCACGAGCAGGCGCTCGGAGGCGCCGTTGCGCGTGTCCATCAGGAACACGCCGTTGCTGATGACCTCGAAGTCCGTGCCGTCGGTGCGGAGGACCAACTCCCCCAGCCGACCCTCCACCCGCTCCAGGACCCTCGGCGAATCCGTGCTCCACATGGCCGAACCCAACCACCGGCCAGGCGGCCGATCAAGCCTTCGTGGAACGAGGTCGCCCCGGGGCTGGCCATCGGGGCTGGCCTGACCCCGGGGCGCCTGCCGCTCAGCGCCGAGGCCGGGAGGCTCGACCCTGACGGACGACCGGTAGGTCTCGCGGTACCAGCCGCCCTCCGGGTGCGGCTCGAGGTCGAGCGCTTCGGCGACCGGCGGTCGTGTCATGCCCGCTTCGCGGAATCCCGCGCCCTGGCCTCGAGGTGCGACTGCAGCTTGCCGAGCAGGCGCACCAGCGTCTCCTTCTCCGAGTCGGAGAGGACCGCCATCATCTCGGTCTGGGCCGGGAAGTGCGTCCGCCAGGTCCTGCGCAGCACCGTGCGGCCGGTATCGGTGAGCTCGATCAGCAGCATCCTGCGGTCGTCGGGGTGCGGGATGCGCCGCACGAGGCCCTGCCGCTGGAGCGTGTCGAGCAGCCCGGTGACGGTCCCGCGGGTGACCAGCAGGCGCTCCCCGAGCTGATGGGGAGAGAGTGGATCCGGCGCGTTGTTCAGGATCATCAGCACGTTGAAGGTCGAGCCGGTGAGGCCGAAGCGCCGGAAGCGACCGTTCACCTCGGCGGCCACCAGGCTCTCCGTGCGGACCAGGTTGATCACGACCTCGGTCGCCAGCTTGTCGGCGCCCGGGTAGCGCCGAGCGTGATCGTCCTCCACCCGGATCGGCGGCTCCCTGACCACCTGGCGACTCCTTGCTCTCATCCCCGTCTCAGGTCGCTTCGGCCCCAAACTACCGACTGCCAAACTACTATCCCGCCAACGTAACCGCGCCCTCCCCCACGGTCAATCGCACGGCCTGTCGCGGGCCTGCGGTAGAACAGGGCCATGCGATTTGGATTCGTGCTACCGGGTGGGACCGCGACCGAGCAGCTCGAGCAGGCGGTGCTCGCCGAGCGGGCCGGCTGGGACGGCGTGTTCGTGTGGGAGGCCGCCTACGGGGTCGACGCCTGGACGCTGCTTTCGGCCATGGCGCAGCGGACCAGTCACCTGCGGCTGGGGACGATGCTCACGCCCTTGCCCTGGCGGCGGCCGTGGAAGGTCGCCAGCCAGGCCGCCACGCTCGACCAGCTCTCAGGGGGGCGGGCGATCCTGTCGGTCGGCCTGGGCGCGATCGGCACCGGCCTGGAGCGCACCGGTGAGGCGACCGACCGGCGGACCCGGGCGGACATGCTCGACGAGGGCCTGGAGGTCATCACCGGCCTCTGGGACGGCCGCATGCGCTTCGCCGGCCGGCGCTACGACGTCGATCTCGAGGAGCGCAGCGACCTGGCCAAGGTGGTCGCACCGGTGCAGCGGCCGCGGATCCCGGTGTGGGTGGTCGCCGCCTGGCCACGACCGAAGTCGATGCGCCGCGCCCTGCGCTGCGACGGGCTGCTGCCGGTGCTGATGAACGGCGGCGAGCATCGCGGCATCGCCCCCGACGACATCCGCGCGATGCTCCGCTGGCTCCAGGACAACGGCGTGCGACCCGGGTTCGACGTCGTCATGGAGGGCGAGACCCCCGCCGACGACCCCGCGGCGGCGCGCGCCGTCGTCGCCCCCTGGGAGGAGGCCGGCTGCACCTGGTGGCTCGACGCCCGCTGGGAGATGCCCCACGAGTCGCCCGAGCGCATGCGCCAGGTCCGCGAACGCCTCCAGGCCGGCCCGCCCCGCCCGACCTGAGGTCTCGCCTCGGCCTCTCATATGCTTGCGCAATGTACTCGGACGAAGAGGCGGCGGCGCTCTACGACGTGCTCAACGCGTGGGGACCGGGTGATGACTTCTATCTCGCGCTGGTGATGGAGGCCAAGTCCGTGCTCGACGTCGGCTGCGGGACTGGAGCGATGCTGCACCGGGCCCGGCAGGCCGGGCATGCCTTCCAGGTGCTGATCGGCGACGACGAGCTGCGCGCCTCGCTCACCGCGATCCGCCGAGCGCTCGTCAACGGTGGTCGCTTCGCGTTCGAGACCCGAAACCCGCCGAGCCGGACGGCACCCCGTTGCGCGTGGACCGTGCCAGCCTGCGCTTCCTCGACGCCGACGCGCTCGCCGGCTTCCTGGCCGACGCCGGCTTCCAGATCGAGGCGCAGTACGGCGGCTGGTCCCGGCAACCACTCGACCCCGCCAGCCCCGAGATCATCACCCTCGCCCGGGCCTAGCGGGGGTGTCGAGGGTGCCGTCCCGCTCCAGGTTCTGGAGGCGCTGGCGGAGTCCGCGCAGTTGCGTGAGCCGGCGGTCGGTGGTGGCGCCGAGCCAGAGCAGCACCAGACCGGCGGCTCCGATGGTGACCCAGCGTGGGAGTCGGGCCGCGACGGGGAGCAGGACGTCCACGCCGAGCGCCAGGAGCGTGACGGCCCCGAGGATGAGCGGCGCCTGGAGCCTGGCGCGGGCGCCCGAGAGCACGACCAGCAGCGCGCCGGCGATGAGTGCCGCGCCCGCCGCCGGGAGGGTGTACGCCTCCACCAGGGCGACGTTGGCCACGGCCAGCCATGCCCAGGTGGCGGCCACCGCCGCCGCTGCGCCACACCAGGCGTAGCCGCGGCGGGCGGGCCGCACCGCGGCGACGGCCAGCATCGGGACAGCCGCCGTCAGGGCAGCCGCCAGCCAACGCTCCTCCCGCGCGGCGAGCAGGATGCCGGCGACCAGTCCCGCCAGGCTGAGCGTTTCCATGACCGGACCCTCCGCTGTGCCCTGCCAGCGCGCTCCGGCCACCAGCACGATGCCCGCCGCGACGGCGACCGTCAGGCCGGCCTGGGCCGCTCCCCCGCCGGCGCTCACGACCGCGGCAGCGCTCTCGCCGAGCACGGCGGCGGTGGCCACGGCGGCGAAGCTCCGGCGCAGCCATGAGGTCCGCGACGCGCCGGCGGCGACCGCCGCCGCGGCGGCCAGCAGGCCGACCACCGCGAGCGTGCCGGCCTCGGTGGCCAGCGCCCACGCGAGCGCCACGACCACCAGGACGGCGGTGCATGCCGCCAGCACGCTGGCCGCCAGACTCCACCCGTCTCGGTCGGCGAGCACCGCTCCGGTGCCGCACCCCAGCGCGCCGGCTGGCGTGCAGAGCAACGCCGCCCACAGCGGCCAGCCAACCGCCATCGGCAACACGGCCACGATGCCGACCGCGGCACCCGAGGCCACGGCGCCGGCCAGCGCGGGCTCGATCGCCCGCGATCCGCGCGGCCGGGCGGCCGCAAGGCCGGCCGCGGCGGCGCAGGCGAGCAGCATCACGACCACCGGCCAGAGCGCTTCGAGGCCGCCCTCGGCCGGCGACAGCCGTGCGACCGCGTCGGCCGCGCCGGAGGCCGCCCGCCCCGTCCATGGGTCGCCGGCCCACTCCAGCGGGGCGGCCAGCGCCCGCAGCAGCGGTCCCAGCAGGCCCACCACGCCGACACCGAGGGTGGCGACGGCCGCCAGCGTCGTCCCCCGCGCCAGCTCAGCGGGCAGGACACGGCAGAGGCCGACGGCCAGCGCACCGAGCACGGCCACCGCCGCCAGGAGCGCCCACGAGCTCCATTCCGCGGCGAGCAGCGTGCCGCCACTGGCGAGCAGCGTTCCGGCCGCGATCACCGCCAGCCCATCCAGCGCGACCCGGCCACCCGGCAGGTTGCGCCAGACCCGAGCCAGCGCGGGCGCCAGCGCCATGGCGGCGAGCGCCGCCGCCGGACCGGCGGCGCTGGCCGCGTCCTGGATGGGCGGGGATGCGAACACGAGCCCGAGTGCGGCCACCTCGAGCAGGCCGGAACCGACGCCGAAGACGATCGCCACGTGCCGCTCCGCAGGCTTGCGGGCCAGCATGGCGCCCGCGAGGACGGAGGCGGCGGCGACCAGCGCCAGCCCGACGCCGATCGTCCAGGAGGCCTCGGCGACGGTCGTGACGACCAGCACCGCTGACGCCTGCACGAGCACCGCCGCCGAGAGGCGCTGGACCCGGAGCCAGCGCGCGGCCACTCCCGCGATGGCCGCGGCGACCGCGCTGCCGAGCGCCCACCACGCCGCCGGCGACCAGCCCGCCGCCACACCGGCGCGGCGGAGTGCGTACCAGTCGACCAGCACCAGCGCCATGGCGAGCCCGCCGAGTGCCTCGCCGGTGGCGGGAAGCGGCCGGCGGGCCGCGGCCGCGCAGGCCGCGACCACCAGGGTCGTGCCGGCGAGCAGCCCGGCGCGGCCGGCGTCGCCGAGGTTGAGGAACGCCACCACCGCGAAGCTGACCGCGGCCAGCGCCAACAGGATCGACCCCAGCCAGAGCAGCACACCGCGCACCACCTCCGGGCGCCACTGGGCCCGAGCGCCGCGGGGCCGGCGCGCGCTGTCCCGGCCCAGCACCTGGAGGAGCCGGACCTGCTCCAGCCTCAGCGGGGCCGCCTCCTCTTCCAGCGCCCGCTGCCGCTCGCCGATCTCGTGGAGCCGCCAGACCACCACGCGCAGCCGGTCCGCGTCCGCGCCGAGCTGCGCCAGCCCGCACGATGGACAGCGGGCGGCCTCGCCCGTGGGCCGCATGCAGCGGGGGCACCAGGACGTCGTGTCCGCTCGATCCGCCATGGACGCCGTCTTGCCCTTACGCCGACCCTCGGGCCGGCATGTCGACCCGCAGGACGGCCATCAGCCTGGAGACCGGGATCGCGATCGATCGCACGAGCCAGAACGCGACGCCGACGCCGATCGCGAGCGCGGTGAGGAAGCAGGCGAGCAGAATCCGCACCGACCGCGACGAGGAGGCCACCACCGACCTGCTGGTCGACTGGATCGAGCTTCCGCCCCGCGCGAGCGCGTCGGCCAGCGACTGCCCGTAGGTCTTCCGGAGCGCCCGATCCGCTCCCAGCGACGCCGTGATCGCGATAGCGTTGACCGCGGCCGCTGCGGCCGCGTTGAGGTAGCGCATGTCGCGGTCGCTCAGGTGCGTCCGATCGTGGTTGAGGTTCATGACGGGGATGATCGCCACGGCCATGGACATCGCCAGCAGGGCCAGCAAGCCACCCGCCGCGATGAGCACCTGGGACCGGATCGGCATCCGGCGCCTTCTGATGGGCTTGGCCCGGAAAGCAGCTCTTTCCTGGGGCACATCTCCTCCAGGGCTCTCCCAATTGCGGTTATTCCAACCGAATTGTCCTAAAGGACGCCCCGAGATCGGCCGGAATGATTCTAAGCGCCCATCGACGAGCCGTCGCGCACGGTGACGGCGATCAGCAGGGCCCCGCGGCCCCGACCCCGCCGGTCCCTGCCCCGAGGCCGGCCGGCGCCGACCCGGCCGCCTTCCTGGACCCGCTGGTCGGGAGCACGTGGCGCAGAAGCTGCGAGCCGACCGCCAAGAGGATGAAGATCAGCAGGAGGCTGGCGAGCAGGCGGGCGTAGCGCATCGGCGTTCCTTCCCGACACGGGCCTCGCTGGAGGAGAGCTGGGGGACTCCTGGGACGCCGGAGACGCTACGGAGCAGCCAATGACTTGGCAAGAACCGGACAGCTGGAAAATACCTGCCACACGGTCCCTCGCCCGGGCGATCGAGGAGACCAACCGATGGATCCTGAAGAGGCGGCGCGCCGGCGTGGCGCCGAACCGGCCCGCGGTCAGGCCATGAAGCGGCCGGGGGCGCTGGGAGTCCCGGAGCGTTCGCGCAGGAAGCGCACGGTCCGCCGCCAGGACAGCTCGGCCGCGGCGCGGTCGTGGTTGTCGGGGCGCGTGGAGTCGAAGAACCCGTGCGGTGCGCTCGGGTACAGGTACACCGAGGCGTCGACGCCGGACCGGCGCAGGGCCGCCTGCACCTGGCCGGCGCGCCGGAACTCGGGCTGGCAGGCATGCCCGAGCACGGCGGCGGGCGCTCCGGCCCACTCGAAGGTGGCCTCGGGCGGAGGGAAGCCGTCGTAGCACACCACCGCGCGCACGTCGGGATGGCGGGAGGCCAGGTACAGCGCGAGCGCGCCGCCGATCCCCAACCCGATCACCGCGATCGGGTCGGGCGCGGGTGAGCTGCCCGGCAGCGCCCGGGCCAGCTCGACGGCGTCCAGCAGCTCGGAGGTGAGGTCCGCGGACTCGAGATGGCGGGCGAGGCGAGCGGCCTCGTCGGCGTCCTCGGCGACGCGGCCCTGGTACAGGTCCGGGGCGAAGGCCGGGTGGCCCTCGGCGGCGAGCCGGTCGACCACCGAGCGCGCCTGGGTGTCAAGGCCCCACCAGTCGTGGAGCACGACGATCCGCGGGCCGGGACCGGCGGGCAAGGGCGGGAGCGTCAGGTGGCCAGGGGTCCAGCCGCGGCGCAGCAGGATCTCACCGGGGATCGGCCATCCTGACATCGGTCCATGCGGTGCCGCCATCGCTCGACCTCCTGCGCCGGGAACGCACGACGGTTGTACCGGGACCGGTGTAACAACGGCGTCAGCGTGGCCGCGGGATCCCCCCGCGGCGCGGCGGAATCCCGTGATTCGTTGCCCTGTTCCCGGGTCAGGCAGTCAGTGGGCGTTTACCGCTTGATCCGGCGGGCGTGGTGCGCGACCTTTGACATGAGGCTACCGAGGGCCGGTGCCTTGTGGGGGAGGCGCCGGCCTCGCGGCGGCGAGGAGAGCCGCTCGCCCGGCGTTTGGGGGAGCGCCGGAGGGCTCGCGGTCCGCGCCTGATGTGGCATTTGCCCCGGGCGCGTCGACCCCTCGCCGCCGCACCCGTGCTCCGCCGGGCACGGGTGTGCTCCGGCGACCACCCTCGTCTACTTCGGTCCCATCCGCAGTGCAGCGTCGAGCCGGATGACCTCGCCGTTGAGGTAGGGGTGCTCGGCGATCTGGCAGGCGAGCAGGGCGTACTCCGAGGGCTCCCCGAGCCGTGGCGGGAACGGGACGACCGCCTCCAGGCTGCGCTGGGCGGGCTCTGGCAGCCCGGCCAGCATCGGAGTGCGGAACACCCCCGGCGCGATCGTGCAGACGCGCACCCCCATCGAAGCCAGGTCGCGGGCGGCCGGCAGGGTCATGGCGGCGACACCGCCCTTCGACGCCGAATAGGCGGTCTGCCCGATCTGCCCATCGAAGGCCGCCACCGAAGCGGTCATCACCACGACGCCGCGCTGGCCGCCGGGATCGGGCTCGTTGCCGACCATGGACGCCGCGACCAGCCGCAGCGCGTTGTAGGTGCCGATCAAGTTGACCCGCACGACCGTCTCGAACGCCGACAGGTCGGCCGGCCCCTGGCGGCCCACCGTGCGCTGCGCCCAGCCGATGCCCGCGCACAGCACCGCGACCCGCAGGTCGCCGAGGTCGTTCCTGGCGCCTTCCACCGCCCGGCGGACCTCGCCGTCGTCGGTGACGTCGGCGACGTAGGCCCTGGCCCGGTCGCCGAGCGCCTCGGCCACCGCCTTGGCGCGCTCGCCGTCGCGGTCGACGATCGCCACGCGGGCGCCTCGTTCGAGCAGGGCGCGGGCGGTGGCCTCGCCGAGCCCGGAGGCGCCGCCGGTGATCAGGGCGCCGACGTCGCGAAGGCTCTTGGACGGGCTGGTGGATTGGGAGGTCTCAGCCATTGCGCTCCTCGTTGGGACGGCTCGACAGGGGCGTTGACGGCCACGATCGGGATGGCCGCAGCCTACGCCGGCACGCCTTCGTGGAAAACAGCATGGCCAGGGGCGGGACCCACTGCCGTAGAATCCTTACAGGATGGTGAGCAAGGGGGGCATCGATCGGGAGAGTGGCGCCAACGCTGCTCCGTCGATGCTGTACGGCCGCATGGCGCGTCGCCTGGAGTTGCTCGAGGCGGCTATCGAAGTGATCCGTCGCGAGGGCCCGACCGCGTCCATGGACGAGATCGCCGCCCAGGCGGGGATCACCAAGCCGATCGTCTACCGCTACTTCGGCGACCGCGCCGGGGTCTACCAGGCGGTCGCCGAGCAGTACTGCGCCGACCTGACCAGCCGCTTCCAGAGCGCCGTGGCGACCAGCCGGGACCTGCACGCCAACGTGGTCAAGGCGATCGACGCCTACCTCGCGTTCGTGCAGGACGATCCGCAGGTCCACCAGTTCCTGCTGCACCCGCAGCACGCCACCCGCCCGGCGGTGACCTTCGGCTACCACGTGGGCGAGGTGCTCGCCGACGTGCTGCGCCAGCGGCTCGAGGCGGCGGACCGCGACACCGCTCCGGCCGGCCCGTGGGGCCACGCGATCGCCGGGATGGTCCAGGCGGCCAGCACCTGGTGGCTGGTGAGCCCGCAGGTGCCGCGAACGACCCTGGTGGACCACCTGAGCACGCTGCTGTGGGACGGGTTGGACCGGACCACGGCGTGAGGGCGACGGTGGCACTGCCGCTGGCCGTCGAGGCGCGCCGCGCCGCCGAGTCGGCGGCGCGCCAGGCGGGTGTCGAGGTCGCCCTGCTCCACGGGATCGGCGAGCTGACCGAGGCGGCCGAGCTGTTCATCGAGGTGTGGCAGACGTCCAGGGCCGAGGCGCCGTGCACGCCCTCCCTGCTGCGCGCGCTGGCGCACAGCGGCAACTACGTCGCCGGAGCGATGCGCGACCGGCGCATGGTGGGCGCTTCGGTCGGCTTCCTCCACCCGGCCGGGGGCGTCTTCGGGCTGCACTCGCACATCACCGGCGTGCGCGCCGCGGCGCGGGGACGCGGCGCGGGCTTCGCGCTCAAGCAGCACCAGCGGGCATGGGCGCTGGCGCGCGACCTGCCCGTGGTCACCTGGACCTTCGACCCGCTGGTGCGGCGCAACGCGTTCCTCAACCTGGTCAAGCTGGGGGCGGAGGTCGTCGAGTACCTGCCGGACTTCTACGGGCCCATGGGGGACGGCATCAACGCCGGCGACGAGACCGACCGCTGCCTGGTCTCGTGGCCGCTGGCGCGCGAGCGCGCGGTCGAGGCCAGCCACGGCCACGCGCCCGAGCCGGACCTGGACGCCCTGCGCGAGGCCGGCGCGCGCGTGCTCGTCGAGGAGGACGCGGCCGGCGAGCCGGCGACCGGGGACCTCGGCACGGCGGACGCCGGCGGCGGGGCGCTGCTCGTCAAGGTGCCGAGCGACATCGTGGCGGTGCGCGCGGCCGACCCGGACCTGGCCTCGCGGTGGCGGCGGGCGCTGCGCGCCACCATGGGCGAGGCGCTCGGCCGCGGCATGGCGGCCACCGGCATTACCCGGTCCGGCTGGTACGTGCTGGAGCACCCCGCCCACGGCACAGGGGAGCGCCGATGAAGCTGCAGGAGATCGAGCTCCGGCGCATCCGGCTGCCGCTGGTCGCACCCTTCCGGACCTCCTTCGGGGTCGAGCACGAGCGGGACGTCCTGCTCGTCAGGGTGACCACCGACGTCGCGGAGGGCTGGGGCGAATGCGTGGCCGGCGCCGAGCCGCTGTACTCCTCGGAGTACGCCGACGGCGCGCACCAGGTCATCCGGGACCACCTGCTGCCCCGCCTGGCCGCGGTGCCCGACCTGACGGCCGCGGCCGTCGCGCCGGCGCTGGCCCCGGTCAAGGGCCACCCCATGGCGAAGGCCTCCCTGGAGCTGGCGGTGCTGGACGCCGAGCTGCGGGCGCACGGCATGCCGCTGGCCGGCTACCTCGGCGCGGTCCGCGACCGGGTGCCGGCGGGCGTCTCGGTGGGGATCGCCGACTCCATCCCGGAGCTGCTGGACGTCGTGGACGGCTACCTCGCCGACGGTTACGCGCGCATCAAGCTCAAGATCGAGCCGGGCCGGGACGTCGAGCCGGTCAGGGCCGTCAGGGAGCGCTTCGGCGACGTCCTGCTCCAGGTCGACGCCAACGCCGCCTACACGCTCGCCGACGCGCCGTGGCTCGCCCGCCTCGACCCGTTCGACCTGCTGCTGATCGAGCAGCCGCTCGCCGAGGACGACGTGCGCGGGCACGCCGAGCTGGCGAGGCGGGTGCGCACGCCGATCTGCCTCGACGAGTCGATCACCTCAGCCCGCGCCGCCGCGGACGCGATCGCCATCGGCGCCTGCTCGATCGTCAACATCAAGGCCGGCCGGGTCGGCGGCTTCCTGGAGGCGCGGCGGGTGCACGACGTCTGCGCGGCCCACGGCGTGCCGGTGTGGTGCGGCGGGATGCTGGAGACCGGGCTGGGCCGCGCGGCCAACCTGGCGCTGGCGGGCCTGCCGAACTTCACGCTGCCGGGCGACACCTCGGCGTCGGACCGGTACTGGCGGCGGGAGCTGATCACCGAGCCGTTCGTGCTGGAGCCACCGGGCGTCGTGCGCGTTCCGTCGGGCCCCGGCCTCGGCGTGACCGTGGACGAGCGGTTCCTCGCCGAGGTCACCACCTCGGTCGAGCGGCGGCGCCTCGACCGGTGAGCGCCGGCGGGCGGCGCCCGCCGGATGACCGAGGGCGCCGCTGCACGCCGGACCGGTGGGCCGGGCCCGGTCCACCCCGCAGGGATCAGCGAGACCGGGCTCGGCCCACGCTCTGTGTGGGTCGGGAGGCCTCAGCGGCGGCGCCCCGCTGCTGGAACAGCGGGATGACGGGTGCGGTCCGCTGAAGGGCCTGCATGGCGGTGGGCTGGGCCGGCATCCGCTCCCGATGCCAGTCGTACCAGGTTGGCTCGCCTGCCTCGGCTTGGACGTCGAGGCTGGCCATGCTCGCGTGCGGCACGCAGAAGGAGCCGACGACCCGTGCCGCGGACAGGCCCGTGCCGGCGATCAGGTCCAGCCTTGCCAGCGCTCCACAACTCGTCCAGTCGCATTCGTCCATCCGATGCACCTCCCACTGGACGCCTCGTCGGCGGTTTCCCTCCCAACGGGCATTGCGGGCAACTCGACGGTCGCATATCGTGCGACCGTCGTCAACTACCAACTTCGTGCGTACTCGGCGCCGACAACATCTGACATTCGCATGGCGCCAGAAGTGTCCCGAGACGTCAGGTATTGGAATCCCGTTGCCGGCGGGGTGCATTGTGGTTGGCGAGACCTGGTGATCGAGGAAGGGCGGCGCCGATGACCCTCGACGCGGCCGGCACGCGGGAGCAGCCGGCGAGCGACCGGACCTGGAGCATCGAGACCAACGGGATCAACGTGGTGCCGGATGCCGAGCGGCACGGCAGGCCCTCGGAGCTGTTCTGGGTGTGGTGCGCCGCCAACATCAGCATCCTGGCGGTGGTCTACGGCGTCATCATCGTGTCCTTCGGCCTCAACCTGTGGCAGTCGATCCTGTCGGGCGTGGTCGGCACGGTGCTGTCGTTCCTGCTGGTGGGCTTCGTGGGCGTGGCGGGCAAGCGCAGCGGAGCGCCCACCTTCGCGCTGTCGCGCTCACCGTTCGGCCTGCTCGGCAACGTCCTGCCGACGATCACCAGCTACCTGTCGCTGGTGGGCTGGGAGACGGTGCTGGTCGCGCTCGCCACCCTGGCGGTCGACAGCCTGCTCGACCGGCTCGGGGTGTCGACCGGGACGCACACCACCGTGATCGCCTTCCTGGTCATCGCGGGGGTGACGATCCTGGTGGGGCTGCTCGGGCACGCCACCATCGTCAGGATCCAGACCTGGTTCACCTGGGCGTTCGCGGTGCTGACGGTGGTGTTCATCGCGCTGGAGCTGCCCCAGGTCGAGTGGGGCAAGCTCGCCGACCTGCCGAGCGGGAGCTGGCTCACCGGATTCCTGCCGGCCACCTCGATCGTGATGGCCGGGCTCGGCATCAGTTGGGCCAACGTGGGCGCCGACTACACCCGCTACCTGCCAACAGCGTCCAGCGCGCGCGGGGTGGTCGGCTGGACGGTGCTCGGCTCCAGCATCGGCCCGGTGGTGCTGATCACCTTCGGGGTGCTGCTGGCGAGCAGGGGGACCGGGCTGTCGACCTCGGCCAACCCGCTCGGCGACCTCGCCGAGCCGCTGCCGACCTGGTTCCTGGTGCCCTACCTGCTGGTGGCGGCCGGCGGGCTGGTGGCGGGGGCGCTGCTGGACATCTACTCGTCGGGGCTGAACCTGCTCACCCTCGGGGTTCGGCTGCCGCGCTACCAGTCGGTGGCGATCGACGGCGTGATCATGATCCTCGGCAACATCTACATGCTGTTCATCGCCAAGGACTTCCTCGGCACGTTCCAGGGCTTCCTGCTGGTGCTCGGGGTGCCGCTGGCCGCGTGGGCGGCCGTCTTCCTGGTCGACCTGGCCACCCTGCGCCGCGACGGCTACGACGTCCGCGCCTTGTACGCCGGAGGCGAGGCAACGGCGCGGGCGGTCAACCCGGGGGGGGTGGTGGCGTGGCTGGTCGGCGTGGTCGCCGGCCTCGGGCTGATCACCTCGACGACCAGGGGCTTCACCTGGCTCGGCTGGTGGGCCAAGGGCGCCTTCGCGGGATCGAGCCTGGGGCTGCTGGTCGCGTTCGTGGTGGCCGGCCTCCTCTACGGCCTGTGGGCCGTCCCCACCGCCCGCCGCACCCAGGCACGCCCTCCGGCGGTCCAGGCGCCGAGCTCCTAGCCGAGCGAGAGCCACGCCCGCGCCGCTCTCCCTCCTCGGGGAACTTCCACCGCGCGGCGGCGGATGGCACGATGTGCTGACGGTCGTCACCGATGGGGAGGGCGCGATGGAGGTCGGGGTCGGGCTGCCGGCTGGGGTGCCTGGCGCGCCCGGTGACCTCGTGCTGGATTGGGCGCGGCGGGCCGACAGCGGCCCGTTCTCCAGCCTCGGGGTGATCGACCGCGTTGCCTATGACAACTACGACCCGTTCCTGTCGCTGGCGGCGGCCGCCGCCGTGACCAGCAGGCTGCGGCTGGTCACCATGGTGGTGATCGGCCCGCTCCGCAACCAGGCGATGCTGGCCAAGCAGGCCGCCTCGCTGGACGCGCTGTCGGGCGGCAGGCTCACCCTCGGCGTGGCCATCGGCGCCAGGCGCGAGGACTACGACGTGATGGGCATCGACCACCGCGACCGCGGCCAGCGCTTCGACGCCCAGCTCGCCTACCTGCGCGAGGCGTTCCAGGACGGCGGCCGGGTCGGGCCCCGGCCGGCGCAGCCCAACGGCCCCGACCTGCTGGTCGGCGGCGCCAGCGGCCGTGCCTTCGCGCGCATGGCCAGGTACGGCGACGGCTACGTCCACGGCGGCGGCCCGCCGCGCGCCTTCGCGGGCGCGGCCTCCAGAGCCTGGGCGGCGTGGACCGAGGCCGGCCGCCCGGGCCGCCCGAGGCTGTGGGGGCAGGCCTACTACGCGCTCGGCGGCGAGGCGGACGCGGAGCGCGGCGCCGCCTACCTACGCGACTACTACGCCTTCACCGGACCCTTCGCCGAGCGCATCGCCGCGGGCAACCTGACCTCTCCGCAGATGGTCAAGGACCTGGTGCGCGGGTACGAGGAGGCCGGGTGCGACCACCTGGTGCTGCTGCCCACCGTCGCCGACGTGGCGCAGCTCGAGCGCCTGGCCGACGTGCTCGAGTGAGGAGCCCGCGGTGGCCATGAAGATCGGCATCCTCGGAGGCGGCCCGGCGGGGCTGTACTTCGCGCTGCTCATGAAGAAGGCGGACCCCGGCCACCAGGTCCGCGTGATCGAGCGCAACCCGCCCGACGCCACCTTCGGCTGGGGCGTGGTGTTCTCGGAGGAGACCCTGGGCGCGCTGCGGGACGCCGATCACGAAACCTACGTCGAGATCACCGACACCTTCGCCAAGTGGAACGCGATCGACGTGCGCTACCGGGACCAGACGATCCGCTCGCGCGGCCACGCGTTCTCCGGCATCGCCCGCAAGGAGCTGCTGCGCATCCTGCAGCAACGCTGCCGCCAGCTCGGCGTGCGGCTCGAGTTCGAGCGCGAGGTCGCCGACCTGGAGCCCTTCCGCGACGACGACCTGGTGGTCGCGGCCGACGGCGTCAACTCGCTGGCCCGCAGGCTGCACGAGCCGCGCTTCGAGCCGAGCCTGGACCTGCACACCACCAAGTACGCGTGGTTCGGCGCGGACCTGGCGGTCGACGCCTTCACCTTCATCTTCCGCGACACCGGGCACGGGCTGTTCCAGGTCCACGCCTATCCCTTCGACGCGCACACCAGCACCTTCATCGTCGAGGCGCACGAGTCGACCTGGCGGCGAGCCGGGCTGGACCAGATGCCGGAGGAGGAGAGCCTGCGCTTCTGCGAGGACCTGTTCCGGCCGGAGCTGGGCGACCACAAGCTGCTCTCCAACCGCTCGATCTGGTTCACCTTCGTGACGCTGCGCAACCGCAACTGGCACCACGGCAAGATCGTGCTGCTCGGCGACGCGGCGCACACCGCCCACTTCACCATCGGCTCGGGGACCAAGCTGGCCATGGAGGACGCGATCTCGCTGGCCGCCGCGTTCCTGCGCCATCCGGCTGACCTGGAGGCTGCCCTCACCTGGTACGAGCTGGACCGCCAGCCGGTCGTCGAGCGCTTCCAGGAGGCGGCGCGCGAGAGCGCCACCTACTTCGAGAGCGTGTCGCGCTACCGCGGCTTGGAGCCCATCCAGTTCGCCTTCAACCTGCTCACCCGCAGCGGGCGGATCAGCCGCCTGGAGCTGGAGAAGCGCGACCCCCGCTTCGTCGCCGCCGTCGACCGCTGGTTCGCCCGCACCGCCGCGGGTGGGCCGGGTGGCACCGCCCCGGGCGCCACAACCGCCGGGGCCACCCTCGGCGGCACGGCCCCGGGCGCCACAGCCGCGCCGCTGCTGGCGCCGCCGCCGCTGTTCGCGCGGTTCCGCCTGCGGGAGCTGGAGCTGCCGAACCGTGTGGTGCTGTCGCCGCCGTCGGAGGACGACGCCCTCGACGGGCTGGTGGGCAGGCGGCACGAGGCCGAGCTGGCCGGCGCGGTCGCGGCCGGCGGCGGGCTGGTGCTGACCGAGCCGGTGGCGGTCTCGCCGGGGGGGCGCATCACGCCGGGCACACCCGGCCTGTACCGCGACGACCAGACCGCTGCCTGGCGACGGCTGATCGAGCGGGCGCGGGCGGCAGGCGGCGCCCGGCTCGGCGTCCGCCTCACCCACGCCGGCAGGCGTGGCGCCACCCGGCCACGGCGCCACGGCGTGGACCGCCCGCTCCGCGAGGGCGGCTGGCCCCTGCTGGCGCCCTCTGCCCTGCCCTACCTGCCTGGCGGCCCGGTGCCCCGCGAGCTGACCGAGCGCGACCTGCGCGAGCTGCGCGAGGCGTTCGCGGCGGCCGCCGGGCGTGCGGCCGCGGCGGGCTTCGACCTGCTCGCCCTCGACCTCGCGCACGGCTACCTGCTGGGCAGCTTCCTGTCGCCGCTCACCAACCGGCGCGAGGACGGCTACGGCGGCTCGCCCGACCGGCGGGTGCGCTTCCCGTTGGAGGTCGTCGACGCGGTCCGCTCCACCTGGCCGGCGGAGCGGCCGCTGGCGGTCACCCTCCAGGCCGACGACTGCGCCCCCGGGGGCCTCGGGCTCGACGACGCCGTGACGATCGCCACCGCCCTCCGCGAGCACGGTTGCGACCTGGTGGAGGTGGCCTCCGGCTGGACGATCCCGGCCGACCGGCCCGACTACCGCCGCTTCTACCTGGTGCCCGCCAGCGACCGGGTCCGCAACGAGGCCGGCGTGGCTACCATCGCCGGCGGGAACCTCACCACCGCCGACGACGTCAGCACCGTCCTGGCGGCCGGCCGCGCGGACCTGTGCCTGCTCGACCCGAGGCTCTACGCCGGGGTTGACCAGGTGGTCTAGAGAAGGTCCAGGATCGCGCGGCCGGACAGCTCGGCCTTGGCGACGAACCCCACGACCGGGCTGGCGGCGATCAGCTCCGCGAAGTCCTCGGGGTCGTGCGTCGAGATCAGGATCACCTGCGGGTCCGTGGCGCCCGGCTGCTCGTGCAGGCGGCGGGCCAGCTCGAAGCCGCTCTCGCCGGCGAGGCCGATGTCGACCAGCACCACGTCGGGCTGGAGCCGACCAGCCAGATCGAGCGCCTCGGCGATGCTGGTGGCGACCCCGACCACGGTGACGTCGTCGCCTTCCAGCACGCGCCGCGCGACTTGGAGGAAGCGTGTGCTGTCGTCGACGATGAGGCAACGACTGGTCATGGCATTCAGCTTGGCCGCCGGCTCGCCGTCTGTCGTCGTGGCCAGCGCCCATCTCCGTCTACCGGCTAGCCGGTAGACGGAGACTCCAGCGAGCGTCCAGGAGAGATGGGCGCTGGCCGCGACGACGTCTGACCTGCGGCGCGGCACTCTGGACGCATGGACATTCACCTCCCTCTGCAACCCAGCCGCAGCGGCCGTGCCAGCTCCAAGGCAGCCGCCCTCGCGGTCCTGGCGACCGCCCAGCTCGTCATCGCACTCGACTACTCGATCGTCAACGTGGCGCTGCCCGACATCGGCCGGTCCCTCGGCTTCACCGGCGGGACGGTCCAGTGGGTCATCAGCGCCTATACCCTGACCTTCGGCGGGTTCCTGCTGCTCGGCGGCCGAGCCGCTGACCTGCTCGGCCGGCGCCGCATGTTCATGGCGGCGCTCTCCCTGTTCGGCTTGGCCTCGCTGGCGGGCGGTCTCGCCCAGCACGCCGGCCTGCTGATCGCCGCCCGCGCGGTGCAGGGCATCGGCGGGGCGGTGCTGTTCCCGGCGACCCTCTCCCTGGTGAACACGACCTTCGAGGAAGGCCGCGAGCGCAACCGCGCGATCGCGGTGTGGGGGTCCGCCGGCGCCGGCGGGCTGTCGCTCGGCGTGCTGGCGGGGGGCGTGCTGACCGGGCTGTTCGGCTGGCCGGCGGTGTTCTTCGTGAACGTGCCCGTGACGGCGGCGCTGGTGCTGCTGGCCCCGCTGGTGCTGCCGGAGCGCGAGCCGGCGACCTCGGCCCGGCGCTTCGACCTGCCCGGAGCGCTGCTGGTCACGCTGGGCGCGATGGCGATCGTGGACAGCCTGGTCTCGGCGCCCACGCAGGGGTGGACGTCGGTCCGCACGCTGGTCGGGGGCGCCATCGGCCTGGTCCTGCTGGCGGCGTTCGTGGTGGTCGAGCTGCGCTCGCGATCGCCGCTGATGCCGCTGCGGCTGCTGCGGATCCGGACGGTCCGGGGCGGGGTGCTGGTCACCGCCGCGTTCATGTCCTCGTTCGGGTTGCAGCTCTTCTTCCTGACCCTGTACCTCCAGCAGGGGCTGGGCCAGGCGCCGCTGAAGGCGGGGCTGAGCTTCCTGCCGCTGGTGCTGTCGGTGGTGGCCGGCACGCAGGTGGGCGGCAGGCTGGTCGGCCGCGTGGGGATCTCCAGGACGCTGGCGGCCGGCATGACCTTCGGCGCGGTCGGGCTGGCCCTGTACCTGCGGCTGCCCGCGACCCCGTCGCTGGCCATCCTGCTGCCGGGGATGATCGTGGCCGGGCTCGGGCAGGGCGTGGCCTTCACGACCATGTACGTCGCCGCCGGCACGGGCGTCGCCCGCGGTGAGCAGGGCGTCGCCTCGGCGATGGCCTCCACCGCCCAGCAGATCGGCGGATCGGTCGGCCTGGCCGTGCTGGTGGCGCTGCTCAGCGCGCGCGCCGTGGCGCTCGGCGGCAGCCCGGCCGGTCCTACCGTCCAGCCTCCCGCCGTCCTGACCGGGGCGCTGCACGTGACCTTCGCGGCGCAGGCCGCCATCGCCCTGCTGGGCGCGGCGGTCGCGCTGTTCGTCATCGGCCCTGGGGAGCGGACCCGGCACCGGCGCCGCCAGCCGGAGCCGGAGTGCTGCCCTGAGGAGCCGGTTCGCCAAGCCGCCGCATAGATCGCTGCAAAGGAGGGACGAAGTATGCGACAGGTTCGACTGGGACAGACCGATCTCCAGGTCTCGCGGATCGCCTTCGGCACCTGGGCGTTCGGAGGGGACTGGGGCGCCTCCGACCTCCAGGACAGCAAGGACTCGATCCATCGCGCCCTGGAGCTCGGCATCAACCTGTTCGACACGGCGCAGGGCTACGGCTTCGGCGTCGCGGAGCAGGTCCTCGGCGAGGCGCTACGGGAGCGGACGCGCCGCGAGGACGTGGTCATCGCCACCAAGGGCGGGCTGCACATGGAGGGTGGCCGGCGGGTCCGCGACGCGAGCGGGCGCTGGCTGCGCGCCGGGGTCGAGGCCAGCCTTCGCAGTCTGGGAACCGACTACATCGACATCTACCAGGTCCACTGGCCCGACCTTCACACTCCGCCCGAGGAGACCGCCGAGGCGCTCGGCGAGCTGGTGCGCGAGGGCAAGATCCGCCACGCCGGCGTCTCCAACTACGACGTCGACCAGATCGCCGCGCTCGGTCGCTACGGGCGGGTGGATACCCTCCAGCCTCCATATCACCTCTTCCGCAGGGAGATCGAGGACAAGGTCCTGCCCTACACCGCCGAGCACGACATCGGCGTGCTGATCTACGGGCCGCTGGCCCACGGCCTGCTCGCCGGCCGGATGACCCCGTCCACGACCTTCGAGCCCGACGACTGGCGGAGCAAGAGCCCCGACTTCAGCGGTGAGACCTTCCGCCGGAACCTGGCGGTGGTGGAGCGGCTCAAGGGCTTCGCGCGGGAGCGGGACGTCAGCCTTCCCGAGCTGGCGGTCGCCTGGACGCTGGCGCACCCGGGGGTGCACGTCGCGATCGTCGGCGCGCGCCGGCCCTCCCAGCTCGACGGCACCGCGCCGGCGGCCGACCTCGAGCTCACCGGATCCGACCTCCAGCAGATCGAGGCGATCTTCGCGGATGCCGTGCCCGTGCGGGGCCCGCACCCCGAAGACAGGTAGAGAGGAGCAGTGGCATGGCGACGGTGATCCCGAGCCCCGCGGCGGGCGCGGCCAGAGCGGCAAGGACCCGGACCGACCGTGCGCGCGGCGGCCCCGGCTGGCGGCGAATCTTCCTGGGCGGGCTGGCGTTGTGGGTGGCGACGGTGGCGGTCACCTTCGCGACCCGCAACCCCAACCTGGTCCCCACCGTGATCCTCATCGGCAGCTTCCTGGTCCCGGTCACCTTCGTCGCCTACGCCTTCCAGCGCGCCGACGCGGTCGTGAACGCCCAGCGCATCTTCACGGCGTTCATCTACGGCGGCACGCTCGGGGTGCTCGGCGCCTCGCTGCTGGAAGCGGAATTCCTGAAGCAGCCGACCGCCGGCACCTACGTCTACGTCGGGCTGATCGAGGAGGCGGTCAAGCTGGGGGCGCTGTGGCTGATCGCCCGGCACCTGCCCCGCTACACCATGCGCGACGGGATCGTGCTGGGCGCCGCCGTCGGCTTCGGCTTCGCGGCGCTGGAGAGCGCGGGCTACGCCTTCAACGCGCTGTTCACTCTCAACGGGCTCTCGCTCACCAGCCTGGTCGAGACCGAGGTGCTGCGCGGCATCCTCGCGCCGCTCGGGCACGGGCTGTGGACCGCCATCCTCGGCGGAGCGCTGTTCGCCACCGCGGCACGGCACGGCCGGCCACGGCTGACCGGCGGCGTCGTCGGCTGGTACCTGGTGGTCGCCGCCCTGCACACGCTCTGGGACTCCTCGCAGGCAATCGCGGTGTGGCTCACCCTGCTGCTGACCGGCACCCAGGTGCAGTGGCTGATGATCCAGCTCGGCCGGATCCCCGTCCCGACGCAGGCGCAGGTCCACCTGTACACCGGGCTGAACTGGACGCTCCTGTTCGTCGACGCCCTGATCGGTCTGCTCGTCCTCCGCCGCAGCTGGCGCCGCGCGACCGCGACTGACCCTCCACTTGAGGTTGAGCCTCCAACCGGAGCTGGGGTCGGGGCCGGCCCTGGGGTCGGGGTGTAGCCGCTCAGGCGAGGTCCACGGGGAGCCGGACGAGCACCGAGGTGCCTTCCCCGGCCGGGCTCTTCATGACGAGGCTGCCGCCCAGGGCCTCCACGCGGTCCCGGAGCCCGAGGAGCCCGGTGCGGTTGGACAGATCGGCCCCGCCGACGCCGTCGTCGCTGATCTCCAGGGGCTCGGTGAACTCGGCAAGGCGCGGCTCGGTGTCCGGAGGCAGCGATACCGGCCCGGTCGACAGCACGGCGACCAGCCCCCACAGGCTCCCGTCGACCACTCGCGCGCCCACCCAAGCCAGGCTAGCCCATAATCTGGGGGCGTGGCGATGGCGGCGATCAGGGCTCGGTGGTGAGGTGCAGTCGTGACGGAGACGCAGGTGGTCCTAGCCGACGACGATGTCCTGCTCCGCGAGGGACTCGCCAGCCTGCTCGCGCGTTCCGGCTTCGAGGTCGTCGGGCAGGCCGGCGACGCCTCGGAGCTGCTCACGCTGGCTCGCGAGCGGGCCCCGGGGCTGGTGGTGGTCGATATCCGCATGCCGCCGACCTTTTCGACCGAGGGCCTGGAGGCCGCCCGCGTGATCCGCGAGGAGCTGCCCGAGACCGGGATCCTGGTGCTGTCCGCACACGTCGTCGTCGAGCACGCGATGGAGCTGCTGGCCAGCGGGCACGGTGTCGGCTACCTCCTGAAGCGCCGCGTCACCGACGTGGACGAGTTCATCGAGACCGTCGAGCGGATCAGCCGCGGCGGCTCGGTCGTCGACCCCGCCCTGGTGCAGGAGCTGGTCAGCGCGCGTCGCCGCGACGACCCACTGGGCGCGCTGACCGCCCGCGAGCGCGAGGTGCTGGCGCTGATGGCCGAGGGTCGCTCCAATGCCGGCATCGCCCGCAGGCTGTGGGTCACCGAGGGCACCGTCGAGAAACACGTCCGCAGCATCATGGCCAAGCTCGAGCTGCTAGAGACCGACGACGACCACCGCCGGGTCCTGGCCGTCATCGCCTTCCTGGACACCCGGTAGTCATCCGGTGCTGCCAGGGCGGCTGGGCGGGGCCGTGGCTGTGCGGTCCGACACCGCGCCGGAGCGGACGGCCTCCAGCACCGCCAGGGCCAGCTCGGCGCCCACCCGCGTGACCGGCCCGGCGAACGGCACCCGCGCTCCCGGCGGGCAGGCCACGCAGATCGAATCGGTGGCGGTGCCGGTGGCGTGGCCGTCGGCGTTCGCCGCCCGCACGCCCGCCGCCGCCAGCGCCTGCGCCTTGGCCTCCACGGCTGTCTGGAGCGCGTTCACCAACCCCGCATCCGTGAGCGGCTCGCCGACCACCACGAGAAGATTGATCGTGCCGGCGGCGGGCATCGCGCGAGGCCCATCGACGGTGGACGCAGCCGGTACCGCGCGTGGTCGGGTGCCGGCGGCCGCAAGGGCGTGGCCGACGCCGACGGTCGCCACCGACAGGGCACCGCCCACCGCGGCTCGCTGGAACCTCGTCACCCGCGCGGCGGTCAGCATGCCCACCACCGGCCGAGGCAGGTCCGCGGATTCCTCGAGCAGGTGGACGCCAGGGTCGGTGCGCGTGTACGGGCGCTCGACCTGAAGGTCGAGCCAGGTCCGCACCCAGCCGAGTCCTCCGCCGAGCACCGCCGAGGACACGCACCGGTACGGCGACCCCAGGTCGACCACCAACCGCTCGCCGGATCCCGAGAGCGCCGGCCGCAGGGCCGGCACCGGCGGCCCGGTCACCGACCGCCCACCGGGGCCAGACGCTCCAGCACCCCGCGCAGCGCCTCGACCAGCCTGCGATTGTCGTCGGGGCACCGCACCGCGACGCGCAGGTACTGGCCGGTGAGTCCAGGGAAGGTGTCCGCGCGCCGCACCGCGATCCCCCGCCCGGCAAGGCCGGCACGAGCCGCCTCCCCATCGGTCACCCGCAACAGCAGGAAATTCGCCGCCGACGGCCACACCCGCACGCCAGGAATGGCCGCGAGCGACGCCGAAAGCTCGGCGCGCGCCGCCGCGACCCGAGCGCCGATCGCCGCCGCCTCCGCGCCGCCAGATACCGCCGTCCGGTGCGCCCAGGCGGTCAGTGCCGCGCAGGCCAGCCCGTTCACACTCCACGGCTGGCGGATCGACCGAGCGGTCGCGATGATCCCCGGCGGTGCCAGCAGATACCCCGCCCGGACCCCGGCCAGCGACCAGAGCTTCGTCAAGCTGCGAACCACGACCAACCCAGGGACCTCACGCGCCACCGGCCCGTCGGCCCCGCCGGGCGGGTGGCCGGGCTCGGCCCGGCCGGCGAGGGTCTCGGGCTCGCCGGGCACCAGCTCCATGAATGCCTCGTCGACCACGAGCACGCGGCCGGGGCGGGCCAGCCGGGTGACCACAGCGGCGGGGTCGAGCGTGCCGGTCGGGTTGTTGGGGTTCCCGACCACCACCAGGTCCGCCTCCTCCGGCACGACCGAGGGATCGAGCGTGAAGTCGGCAGCATCGCGGAACACGCGCTCGATCGGGTGCCCCGCTGCTCGTAGCGCGACCTCCGGTTCGGTGAAGGACGGGTGCACGACCACCGCCCTGCGCGGCCGCAGCACGCTCGCCAGCAGCCAGAAGGCCTCGGCGCTCCCATTGGTCGCCAGCAACTCGTCCGGCCGCCGCCCGTGGCGAGCGGCGAGCGCGGCCACCGCCGCCCGCTCGTCCGGATAGCACCCGACCCTGTCGAGCGCTCCCACGATCGCCTCGCGCAACCACTCGGGCGGTCCCCCAGCCACCACGTTGACCGCGAAGTCGAGCTGCCCAGGCCCGACCATGCCGTCTCCGTGGACCCGCAGCTCCCCAAGATCGGGAGGCAAGGGCGGGCGTGTGGTCCGCCCCTGGCGGAACCCCGCATCGGGAGGGTCTGGCCATGGCGGAACCGGCGGGCCAAGGTCGGGCCGGCCAGGGCCGGCCTCGCCAAGGCCGGCCACCCGGTCGAGCGGGGCGGGAGGGTCGGGGGCGGGGCTGCCGAAGAGGTCGATGGGCTGGCCGGCGACGACGAGCACGGCCTGCCGAGCGAGGCTGGCCAGCGCCTGGGTCGCCTCGCCGGCGAGGTCGAGGTAGCGGCGCAAGCCGGCTCCGGCCGGCACCAGACCCAGCCCGCTCTCCTCCGCCACCACCACGGTCAGACCGGGCCGCTCGGCCGCCTCGCGCGCGAACGCCCGCACGCTCTCGAGCGCACGCTGGTAGGCAGCTCGCCCCTCACGGCCCAGCGGGGCGACGGCCTCCTCGGTCCACAGGCTCTCCTCGCCCATCCGCCGTGCCAGCCAGGGTGCGATCCCGTCGACCAGCAAGGTCTCGTGCGGGGCCACGCGGGCACGCCCCGGGTGGTCGCTTTCGACCGTGCGCCAGCCGGCGGGGCGGCGCGCACCGTGGCGCTCGATCCGCTCGGCCATTTCGGGATCGGACCCGGCGCCGGTGGCCAGGTAGCAGACGGGCTCGCCCGCCGCCGCGGCGATCCGCTCGGCCACCTCGCTCTTGCCGCTGCGGACGCCACCGAGCACCAGCACGAGGGGCATCAGCCTGGGTGTCCATGATCGTGGGGATGGAAGTGCGGGACGGCGACCGCCGCCAGCTTGTGCTCGAAGCCCGGCAGGGCGACGCGGTGCACGCACAGGTCGCAGTTCATGCGCGGGTCGCCGTCGATCGCCTCTTGGTAGCGCTCCAGGACGAGCTTGGCGATGGCGTCGCAGGGGCCGAGATGGCCGGCGACGCGCACGTCGATTTCCGGGTGCGCCGCGGTGAACTCGGCGCACTGGGCATGCACCCGGTCCTCCAGCCGGCCGCCGAACAGCAGGTAGGGCATGGCCACGATCCGCCGTGCGCCCAGCCGCCGGCACCGCTCCAGACCCTCGGGCACGCGCGGATCGGTGATGCCCGCGTAGCAGACCTCGACCAGGGGCCACGGGCGGCCCTCCCAGAGGAGCCGTCCGAGCTTGGCGGTGTCGGCGTTGGCGTCAGGGTCGGATGCGCCCCTGCCCACCAGCAGCACGGCGGTGTCGCGGCGCGCCGGGGCCGGCACGGCTGTCGCCAGGCGCTCGTCGATCAGCGACAGCAGGGTCGGGTGCAGGCCGAGGTCGCGACCGTAGCGGAAGCGCACGCCGGGATGCTCGATCCGCAGGCGGGCGATCAGAGCGGGAATGTCGTTCTTGGCGTGCCCGGCGGCGAGCAGCATCAGCGGCACGACCACGATGTCGTCGATGCCGCCGGCAACCAGGTCGGCGGCCGCGGCGGCGACTGGTGGCATCGATAGCTCGATGAAGCCACCGGCCGCCGGCAGGCCGGGAGCCAGCGCCCGCACCCGCTCGACGAGGATCAGCAGCTCCCGCGCTCCGGCCTCGTCCCTGGTGCCGTGGCCGGCGATCAGCAGCCCCGGCTGGCCGGCGTTCATGCTGGGTCCTCCCAGTAGAGAAGGGCGTTGAGCGCGGCAGCCGCCACCGCCGAGCCGCCCTTGACGCTGCGGTTGGTCACCGCGGGCAGGCCGCTGCGGGCCAGCGCCCGTTTGGCCTCGACCGCTCCCACGAACCCGACCGGCAACCCGATCACCAGCGCTGGCCGGGCGTCCACGGCGAGCAGCGCCTCCAGCGCCGTGGGCGCGCAGCCGACCACCCACACCGCCCCGCCCCCAACCTCCCGCGCAGCCACCCGCACCCCGGCCGCGGCGCGCGTCCCCTCGACCGCCGGCGTTCCCTCGGCCACCGGCGTCCCCTCAACCGCCGGCGTTCCCTCGGCCACCGGCGTTCCCTCGGCCACCGGCGTTCCCTCGGCCACCGGGACCTCGGTAGCAGAGCGTGCTGGGCCGGTGACCGCGCGCGCGAGGTCGAGTGCGCAGACGGTGGGGCGGGCGGTGATGGCGGCGGCGACCATGCGGGCGTCGACGACGGTGGGCGCGCCGGCGCGCAGGGCGGCCCGCCCCGCTTCCAGCGCGGCCTCGTCGAGCACGAGGTCATTGGCATAGTCGCGATCGCCAGAGGCGTGCACGACCCGCTCGGCCACGGCGCGCGACAGCGGACCGAGGCCGCTCAGGTCGACCAGCGACCGGACGATCCGATAGCTCTCGGACTCGATTGGGTGCACGACCCGCCGGTGACGCAAGGCCGGACCGGGAGCGGCCGCCAGATCGGTCCGCCGTTCCCCCTGTGGGCCCGACCCGTCCTCCGGTCGGCTCGGGCCAGAAAGAGATTCCGGATCCTTGGCAGCGGCCTCCGGCTCCGATGCGCCGGAGGCCGATTCCGCCTCCAGGAGACGCCGTTCGGACTGGTCAGAACGCCCAACTGCTGGATCGGGGCCGGAGCGACGTTCCGGCCCGCCCGCGCCCGCCTCCACCTGACCTGAGCCGGAGAGAGCTTCCGGGTCGGTGGCCCATTCGTCCCCGCGGTAGCCGCGCGGGGTGACCACGCGGCCGGCGATCATCCGGGTGTGACTGGAGCCGATCACGACGGTCGTGGTCATCCCGACGCGAGCCGGGTCGAGGTCGCCCAGCGTGGTCAGGTCAATCCGCTGGCCAGGCCGGTAGGCGTCGGTGACCAGGCCGACGGGTGTGCCGGGCTTGCGGTGCTCCAGCAGCAGGCGCCGGGCGGCTTCGAGCTGCCAGCCGCGACCGGCGCTTCGGGGGTTGTACAGCGAGATGACGAAATCGCCGGCAGCCGCGGCCTCCAGCCTGCGCTGGATCTCCGGCCAGGGTGTGAGCAGGTCGGAGAGGGAGATGGCGCAGTGGTCATGGCCGAGTGGCGCGCCGAGCAGGGCGGCCGCGGCCAGGGCGGCGGTGACGCCGGGAACCCCGATCACCTCCAGCTCGGCTGGCGCGGCGGCGAGCGCCGGCGAGGCCATGCCGTACACGCCGGCGTCGCCACCGCTGACGAGGGCGACCGCGGCGCCGGCGGCGGCCTCCGCGACCGCGAGGCGGCCTCGCTCCAGCTCGTCGCCGATTGTGGAGGTGGCCAGACGCGTACCGGGCCGCAACAGGCCGCGGATGCGGTCGACGTAGCGATCCAGTCCGACCACCAGATCGCACCGGGCCAGCGCCTGCCGTGCCAGCGCCGTGAGCAGATCGGGGTCGCCCGGCCCGGTCCCGACCACGTACAGACGCCCGCGCGGGCGCAGGCGCGCCACCGCGACCGTCACGCGCCCGCTCTTGCGCTTGGGAACGACCAGCGAGGCGGCGGCGCCGGCGAGCGCGGCGGCCTCGGCCACGCTGGCTGTCCCGACCGCCCCCGCGACCACGGCCGATGGGTTGGGCACGGCGACGCGCGCGAGGGTCTGGCTCGGGTGGAAGCGCAGACGCCAGCCGCGCTCGTCCGCCGCCTGCCGCAACCCGGGCTCGTCCCGCTTGACGTCGGCGCTGGCCACGGCGGTGACCGAAGCGGCGGCCAGGCCCGCCTCCGCCAGGGTGCGGTCGATCAGCTCGCCGATCTCGGCGGCGGGAGCGCCGCGGCTGCAGCCGACCCCGACGACCAGCGACGGTGGCCGGTACACCACCGCCGGGCGCGGCGGGTCCAGCAGCCGGTCGCTGATCAGCAGGCAGGGTGGCCGGGGACGGCGAGCCCGCACGACGGCATCGGGGAGCGGCGGGAGCGGCCAGCGCTGGTCGCTCACCAGCGCGATCTCGTCGCCGGCGATCATGGCACCGGCGACGGCCGCCAGGTCAGAGCCGGGCTCGACGGCGAAGCCCAGGTCCGCACCGAGATCGCCGAGGGCGGGCAGCCCGAGCGCCTCGCTCGCGGTGGTGACCACCGGAGTGGCGCCGAGGGCGTCGGCGACGCGCGCGGCCAGCCGGTTCCCCCCGCCCTCGTGACCGCCGGCGAGCACCACCGCGAAGCGACCGGCATCGTCCACGCAGACCAGCCCAGGGTCGCGGTCCTTGCCGTCGAGCAGCGGCGCCACGAGCCGGACCGTGATGCCGGCCGCCATGCAGGCGACCACGCCGTCGCACGCCGCCCACGCCGCGCGCAGGGCCGGCCCGGGCGGGCCGGGATAGGCGCGAGCATCCGGCCACGCGCGCTCCAGGTGGGCGGCCAGCGCCGCGCCGCTTCCGGTCGCCCACACCAGCCCGATCACGGCCGTGTCCCGCTGACGAGGTAGACCGGGTTGGTGGCCAGCGACTCACGGAGCTCGGTGGTGGTCTGGAACCGGGAGGCATGGAGGCGGACGGTCTCCACGTCCATGCCCGCCGCGGCCAGCGTCCGGGCGGCGAGCAGGACCCGCCCGGGTCGGGTGTGGCCATCGGCCCCGGTGAGCGCGACCACCACCACGCGGCGGGTCCTGGCGGTGGCCAGCCGGAGCACGGCCTCCAGCGCGTCACCGCCGCCGCCGACGAAGACCGCGTCTGGAGATGGGAGGGCGACGAGCGCCTCCGGAGCCGTGCCGCCGACGACTTGGACGGCCACGCCGTGGCGCTCGGCGTTGGCGGTCACCAGCTTGCAGGCGAGCGGGTCGCGGTCGATCGCGATCACCGCGGCGCCGAGCCGCGCGCACTCGACCCCGATCGAGCCGCTGCCGGCCCCGACGTCCCACACCAGGTCTCCGACACCTGGGCCGAGCCTGGCCAGCGCCAGCGCGCGCACCTCCGCCTTGGTGATCATCCCGCCGCGATGCTCGAAGGCCGTTTCCGGCAGCGCCCATCGAGCCGGGCCGCGGCGCGCGGGCCAGGCGCCGCCCTTGCCCGCGGGCACGGCCCGGCCCTCGTCGAGCACGAGCACGACGTTGGGATCGGCCCAGCGGCCCGCCTCGATGGTCGCGGGCTCGCCCTCGACCACTCGCTGGTCCGGCTCGCCCAGCCGCTCGGCCACCACCAGGCGCCTGCCGCTGCCGGCGAGCCGCGCGGCCAGCTCGGCGGGGCCGAAGCCGGGCTGGGTGAGCACCGCCACCTTCGGGTGCGCGAGGCACGCGTGCACCACCGGGTTCGGGTCGCGGCCGTGGGCGGTCACCACCAGCGCGTCGTCCCAGGGCAGTCCGGCCGCCGCGAACGCCGCGGCCACCGACGACACCGAGGGGAGCACTTCGAGGCGGTGCCGCCCGAACCGCTCCGCGAGCACGCGGACCACGCCGAAGAACCCGGGGTCGCCCGACGCCAGCACGACGCTCGGCCCACCGGCGGCGTCAAGCTCCGCCAGCGCCGGCTGGAGGTCGCCGGCCAGCTCCACGATCCGGCGGCGCGACGTCGTGCCGCCAGGCGAGGGAAGGCTCGGCGCCGCGACCCCGGGCCTTGCGGGTCTGGCTGCACCCAGGCCGGGCGCCTTGGGACCGCCGCTGCCGGGCCCGGGGGTCGCGGGGGTGGGGGGTGCGAGGCCGGCGGCGGCCAGGTGGCGGCGGGCGCCCACGACCAGGGTGGCCGCGGCAAGGCGAGCTCCGGCCCGGTTGCCGAGTGGAGACTGGCCGATGCCGACGACCGTGATGCGGGGCTGTCCGCTGGAGACCGTCATTGGCCAGCCCCCGGGCGATCGCCAGCCTCCGGACGATCGCGAGCCTCCGGGCGATCGGTCGCTCCGGTGCGGCGTCGCGGGGATCGTGATCGGCCAACGGGGTCGAGGGATTCGAAGTCGACCATGATCACCTCGACGTCGAGCCGGCCCTCGCAGAATCGCGAGAGGTTGGCCGCCACCTGGTCGCAGAGCAGGTCGCACGGGGCCGTCAGTCCGGCGGCCGCCCACAGCTCGTAGGCGTGCCGCGCGGTGTTGGCCTGGCCGACCGCGGCGACCAGGCCCGGGTCACCGCCGGCGTCCGCGGTCAGGCAGGCGAGCAGATCCGGGTCGACCCGCGAGCGGGTCCAGTGGGTCATCAGCACACCGGCGCCGAGCTTGGCGAGCTTGCCGGCCATGCCAACGAAGACGCATCGGCCGAGTCCGTGGGCGGCCGCACGCCGGAGCGCATGGCCGGTGAAGTCGCCGACCTCGACGAAGCAGACCTCGTCGAGGTCGGGATGCAGGCGCATGGCCGCACGCTCGGTACGGCCTCCGGTCGACAGCACCACCGTGTCGAGGCCCTCGGCCGCGATCACGTCGATCGCCTGCTCGACGCTGGCGCGCCAGGCCGCCGTCGAGAACGGCCGCACGATCCCGGTGGTGCCGAGGATCGAGATGCCCCCCACGATCCCGAGCCTCGGGTTGGTCGTCTTGCGGGCCATCCACTCACCATCGGGGACGCTGATCACCACCAGCGCCCCGCCGTCGTCGAGATCGAGCGCCTCGCCGACGGCGGCAGTGATCTGGCGACGCGGCACGGGATTGATCGCTGGGCCGCCCACCACCAGGCCCAGGCCCGGCCGGGTCACGGTGCCGACGCCCTCGCCGCCCTCCAGCCGCAGCCCCGGCTCGGCCCGGAGGCTGAGGCGGGCGGTCAGCTGCGCGCCGTTGGTCACATCGGGGTCGTCGCCGGCGTCCTTGACCACGACCGCCTCCGCCCAGCCATCGCCGAGCTCGCACCTGGCCACCGGAAACGAGACCCGCCGGGCCGAGCGGGGCAGGCCGATCTCGACCCGCACCACCGGGAGGCCGCTCAGTAGCGCGGTCGCCGCCGCCTTGGCCGCCGCGGCGGCACAGGTGCCCGTGGTCCAGCCGGTCCGCAGGGTCCGCGCCGCCACCTTGGCGGTCCGCGGCAGCTCTGGCTCGCGAAGGTCCGGCCCACCGAGGCGGGTGCCGGTCCCGCCCACGAGCAGGTCCGGCCCACCGACAGGGAGGTCGGGGGCATGGGGGTCCGGACCTCGGAGGTGTGGAGTGTCGTCACGCCTGGCCATCGGGTACCTCCGAGGTCGCCTGGGCGCGGCGGAACTCGTGGCTGAACGCCGGGTGGTACAGGTTCGAGCGCCTAGTATCGCCGCCGGCGCCCGCCAGGGCGGGCCCGACCAGGACCAGCGCCTGCTTGTGGATGTGGACGGCCCGGAGCCGCTCGGCCAGGCTCCCGAGCGGGCAACGGATCACGACCTCGTCCGGCCAGCTCGCGCGGTACACCACGGCGCAGGGCGTCTCCGGCGGGTAACCGCCGGCCTCCAGCTCGGCCTGGAGCGCGCGCGGGCGCGAGCAGGAGAGGAACAGCGCCATGGTGGTCTGCGAGCGAGCCAGCTCGCGGACCTGCTCGTGTGCCGGCATGGAGTTCGAGGTGCGGGTCGCCAGTCGGGTGAGCACGACCGACTGGGCGACGCCTGGGACGGTCAGCTCGCGGCCGATCGCGGCTGCGGCCGCTCCGAGCGAGGAGACACCCGGGACGATCTCCCACGGGAGGTCGCGCCGGTCGCATTCCGCGATCTGCTCCTGGATGGCGCCGTAGAGCGTTGGGTCGCCGGAGTGGACGCGCGCCACCACCAGCCCCTCCGCCAGCGCGCGGTCGTAGACCTCGGTGACGCGTTCCAGCGTGAGCGCCGAGGAGTCGAGCAGCTCGGCCCGCGGCGAGGCGTGCCCGAGCACCTCCGGGCTGACCAGGCTCGCGGCCCAGACCACCACGTCGGCCGCGGCGATCGCCGCGGCGCCTCTGAAGGTGAGCAGGTCGGCGGCGCCCGGCCCGGCGCCGACGAACCAGACCTTCGGCCGCTCGGCCCCCACGCCAGTCGCCGGCCACCCGGCTCGGCCGTCGGAAGGGGTGCCGACTGGCGGGCTCATGGCCTGGACCCCCTGCCTGGCCGCTCGGGCAGCGCGATCACGGTCGACAGGTACGGACCCGGGCGGTCCCGAAGCTCGGCGGCGGGCTGGATCGTCTCCCCTGCCAGGCCCAGCCGCGCACCGTAGAGCGCGGTTCCCAGCCGGCCACTGGAGTCCAGCGCGTCAACGATCTCCGGCAGATGGCGGCCGCCCTTGTAGCAGACCACGGTGTCGAAACTGGCCAGCGCATCCGCGAGCGGCGCCGTCCCCGCGGCCAGCGGCAGCAGCGCCAGACGCTCGTTGCCCTCGACCAGCACGGTTCCGCTCCGAGCCGCCAGGTCCTGCATGGCGGTCACGCCCGGCACCACCTCGACCGGCAGCTCCCCGACCAGCTCGCGAACGGTGGCGACCAGGTACGCGAAGGTCGAGTAGACGCTCGGGTCTCCGATCGTGGCGAAGGCGGCCACGTTCCCGGCGGCGATCACCTCGGCGACCGCCGCTCCCGCGCGGTCCCAGCTCGCTTCCCGCTCGGACGTGTCGCCAGCCAGCGCGAATGCCAGCCGACGGACCCGGGCGGGTTCGGCGTAGGCGAGCACGACCGCCTCCGCCCGCCCGGTCTCACCGGTGTCGCCCACCGGCACGAACACGGTGTCCGCTCGCCGGAGCGCCCTGATCCCTTTCACCGTCAGCAGCTCCGGATCGCCGGGACCGACGCCGACACCGATCAGCCGACCGCTCATGCGGACGCCTCCCCGCGGGCGGCCGCCACCAGCCGGGCGGGTATCTCCGGGAACGCGGCCCAGTGGGTGTGCAGGTAGCTGGCATGGACCGCGCCTGCGACGAAGCCCTCCCGCCGGCCGCCGTCGAGCAACCAGGCGGGGTCGGCGCCCGCGGCCGGCTCGATCCGCGAATAGTGGAACTCGTGGCCACGGACGGTGGCGCCGGGCCCGGCCAGCGGCGAGCACACCGTCGCTTCGGCGCGCCGGTACCCGAGGCTGAGCCGGCTGGTCATGTGGGCGTCCGCTGGGAGCACCCCGCACATGGGATGGCCGTCGAGGGTGCGCGCCAGGTAGAGCAGGCCCCCACATTCGGCCACCACCGGTCCGCCGGCCGCGGCGAAGCGCCGCACCGCCGCTCGCAGGGGCTGGTTGGCGGCCAGCGCTTCGGCGTGCGTCTCGGGGAACCCGCCGCCGAGGTAGAGGGCGGCGATCCGCTCCGGCAGGGACTCGTCGGCGATCGGGTCGACCGGCACCAGCTCCGCCCCGCTGGCCTCCAGCAGCTCCAGGTTCTCCTGGTACAGGAAGGTGAACGCCGGCCCGGAGGCAACCCCGATCCGTGGGCCGCCCGGGGCGGCGGGACCAGCGGCGCGGCCGCCGGTGGCACGACCGCCAGGGGTGGCCGGACCGCTCGGGGCGTAGGCGGCGGTGGGGCTCCACGGGGTGGCGGGGAGGGGTGGGGCGGCGGTGGCGATCGCCGCCACGGCTGGGAGGTCGCAGGCCGCGGTGATGGCGGTGGCCAGCGCCTTGACGGCATGGCGGGCGGCCGTCCGCCGCTCGGCGGCAGGGACGAGGCCGAGGTGCCGCTCGGGCGTGGCAAGGGCCTGCTTGCGGCGCAGGACGCCGAGCACGGGCACGCCGAGCGGATCGAGGGCCTGGCGCAGCAGCTGCTCGTGCCGGTCCGAGGCGACCCGGTTGAGGACCAGCCCCGCCACGCCGACCTCCGAGTCGAAGCTGGCGAAGCCGTGCACGACTGCCGCGACCGACCGGGCCATCGCGGAGCAGTCCACGACCAGCAGCACGGGCGCCCGCAGCAGCTTGGCCACCTGAGCGGTCGAGGCCAGCTCGCCCGCCCCGGCGGCGCCGTCGAACATGCCCATGACGCCCTCGACGATCGCCAGGTCCGCGCCGGCGGCGCCGTGGGCGAGCAGCGGCGCGATCATGCCCGGTCCCGACAGGAACGCATCGAGGTTGCGGCTGGGCCTCCCGGTGGCAACAGCGTGGTAGGACGGGTCGATGAAGTCCGGACCGACCTTGAAGCCCGCGACCCGACGCCCGCGCTCCGTGAAGGCCGCCATCAGGCCAGTGGCCACGGTGGTCTTGCCCACCCCGGAGTGGGTCCCGGCCACCACCACCCTGGCGGTCATCGGATCGCCCTCGGCATGGCGCTCACCACTCGATTCCCTGCTGGCCGCGGATGCCCTGGTCGAAGGGATGCTTGAGCTTGCGCATCTCGGTGACGAGGTCGGCGATCTCGATCAGCGCCGCGGGGGCGTCGCGACCGGTGATGACGACGTGCTGGAAGCCGGGGCGGTTGCGCAGCACGTCGACCACTTCGGCGGTATCGACCCAGCCGAACGACATCGGATAGGTGAACTCGTCGAGGATCAACACGTCGTACGACGCGTCGCCGATGCGCCGCTTGACCTCGGCCCAGCCCTCGCGGGCGAGGTCGGCGGATTGCTCGAGATCGCGGGAGACCCAGGTCCAGCCGTCGCCCATGCTCTCCCAGGCGATGTTGCCCAGCCGCTCGGCCGCCTGCCGCTCGCCGATGCGCCACTTGCCGGACTTCACGAACTGGTAGACGCCGACCCGGTAGCCGCGGGCCCAGGCGCGCAGCATGATGCCGAACGAGGCGGTGGACTTGCCTTTGCCCTGGCCGGTGTTGACGATCAGCAGCGGGTGGTCCCGCCTGGCGCGCGGGACGCGCTCGCGCCGGGCCGGGGACTGCCCGGCATCAGCGGTCATGCGACTCGCCTCTTTCGTGGGCGGCTGGCCGCGGTCGAGCCGGGCCCGAAGCCGACGCGCGCCGCCGAACCGCCACCCGGGCGGGCCGTGGTGCCGGTGACGGCGCGGACGAGCCCGGCGAGCGGCTGGGCGGCGAGCGCCTCCAGCGCGATGCACGGACCGTTGAGGGCGCCCGCCAGAGCAGCGGCCAGCCCCAGCCGCACGACCGCGTCCTCGGTGTCGACGACGACCGCGGCGACTCCCGCGCCGGCGAGCGCGCTCGCCTCGGCGAGCGCTGCCGTGACTGGATGGTTCAGGGAGCCGGCGCGGGACGCGGACGGCTGACCGACGGCGTTGGCGCGGCCGTCGGTGACGACGACCAGTAGAGGGCGACGCCGGGGGTCGCGGACGGCTTCGGCGGCGAGCAGCCCTCTCGCGCGGGCCAGGCCGGCGTCCAGCGGGGTGCGGCCGCCGGTTGGCAGGGTGGCCAGGCGGCGGGCGGCCAGCTCGACGCTGGAGGTCGGGGGCAGCAGCACCTCGGCGCCAGCGCCGCGGAAGGTCACCAGTCCGACCTTGTCGCGCCGCTGGTAGGCGTCGAGCAGCAGTGACAGCACCGCTCCCTTGGTCGCCGCCATCCGTTGCCGTGCCGCCATGGAGCCGCTCGCGTCCACCAGGAACAGCACCAGATTGCCCTCGCGCCCTGCCCGCACCTGCCAGCGGAGGTCCCCCGCCCGCACCCGCGGGCGCACCGTGGAAGGCGCGCCCGCTGCTGGCCCCGGGACCGTGCCCAGAGTGGGGATGGCGGCGGAGCGGAGGGTGGCGGCGAGGGCGAGGGTGGCGGCGTCAGGGCGATCGGGGCTGTCGGTCACGGGGTGGCCGTGGACGGTTTCGGCGCGGCTGCGGCGGCCCCATGCGCCGCCACCGGTGCCGGCGAGCTCGAGCCAGATCGGGGTGAATGTCTCGCCCGGAACGGCCACCGGCTGCGATCCGGCGCCGTCGCCCACCCCGCCGGCACCTCGCCGATCGCCGTGGCGACCACGGCCGTCGGAGCCGGTCGATGACCCGGCGCCGCCGTCCGGGCGATCGGCGGACCGGGGAGCGCCGAGACTGTCCGCGCCACCCGACCCACGGCCCACCTCTGGGAGACCGCGGGAGGCGGCGGGGCCGGCGGGGGCGCCGGTGGGCTGCAGCGTCCCGTCACCCGCTCGCGAGGCGCCGTCGCCATCGCCGTCGGGCGAGGAAGCGCCGTCGGTGGCTCCAGGCGGCGTGGAGCCCCGGCCCGGCCCGGGTGGCTCGGGGTCGCTCGACAGGATGCGGTCCAGCTCGTCCTTGTCCAGGCCGGGGGCGTCCATGGGGCCGCGACGGCGGCGGTGCGGCAGGGCGAGCAGGGCGGCTCGGCGGACGTCGGCGAGCGTGACGGCGTCGCGGCCCTCCCAGGCGGCGAGCGCCATGGCGGCCTTGGCGGTGACGATGTCGCCGCGCAGACCGTCGACAGCGAAGCCGGCGCAGACGGCGGCGATCCGCTGCAGCAATTCGTCGTCGAGCCGGACGCCCGACAACCGCCGGCGGGCCGCCACGACCCGCTCGGTGAGCGCCGCGTCCGGCGCTGCCCAGGCGGACGCGAAGCCGTCCGGGTCGGCGTCGTAGGCCAGGCGCCGACGGATCACCTCGACCCGCTCGGCGGGGTCGGGGTTGCCGCGGACCTCGACAGTGACGCCGAAGCGGTCGAGAAGCTGCGGGCGCAGCTCGCCCTCCTCGGGGTTCATCGTGCCGACCAGCAGAAATCGGGCGGCATGGCGGACGCTCACCCCCTCGCGCTCGACGTAGTTGACGCCGAGCGCGGCGGCGTCCAGCAGCAGGTCGACGAGATGGTCGCCGAGCAGGTTGACCTCGTCGACATAGAGGACCCCGCGGTGGGCGGCGGCCAGCAGGCCGGGCTCGAAGCCGCGCCGCCCCTCGGTCAGCGCGCGCTCCAGGTCGAGCGAGCCGGCGACGCGATCGGTGCTGGCGCCGACCGGCAACTCGACCAGTGGCGCGGGGCGGCGCCGGCGTGGCGCGCCATGCGGGTGCGGGCCCGCCGGGCAGTCGGGATCCGGTGTCCAGGGATCGCAGTTGAACGGGCAGCCGTCGACCACCTGGATCCCGGGCAGCAGGCGGGACAGCCCGCGGACGGCGGTCGACTTCGCGGTGCCCTTCTCTCCCCGGACCAGGACGCCACCGACCGCCGGGGACACCGCGTTGAGGAGCAGCGCGAGCGCGAGGTCCGCCTGCCCCACGAGCGCGGAGAACGGGAACGGTGCTCTGCTCATCCCTTTCCTTCCTGACGTTCTTCGAGCTCGCCTTCCAGTTCGAGGTAGACGGAGCGTAGCCGCTCGAACAGATGTTCGCTCGGCGTTGTCCACAGCCCCCTGTCGACCGCTTCCAGGAGCCGCTCGGCGACCGCGCGCAGCGCCCATGGATTGGATTTCCGCATGAACTCCGCGGTGGCCTCGTCCAGCACGTAGCGCTGCGCGACCGCCTGATAGACCCAGTCCTCGACCACCCCGGTGGTGGCGTCGTAGCCGAACAGGTAGTCGACGGTGGCGGACAGCTCGAAGGCGCCCTTGTAGCCGTGGCGTGCCATCGACGCGATCCAGCGGGGGTTCACCACCCTGGCGCGGACGACCCGGCGGACCTCCTCGGCCAGCCCCCGCGTGCGCACGCGCGCGGGGTCGGCGGAGTCGCCGAGATAGGCGCGCGGCTCCAGGCCGCTGGCGGCGCGCACCGCCGCGACCATCCCGCCGTGGTACTGGAAGTAGTCGTCGGAGTCGAGCAGGTCGTGCTCGTGGGTGTCGACGTTCTTGACCACCGCTCGGACCCTGGAGAGATTGGCCCGCATCGCCTCCCCGGTGGCCTCCCCGTCCAGCCCGCGCCCGTAGGCGTAGCCGCCCCAGACCTCGTACACCGCGACGAGGTCGGCCTGGGTGCGCCAGTTACGGGCGTCGATGAGCGGCAGCAGGCCGGCGCCGTAGGCACCCGGCTTGGACCCGAAGATGCGGGTGGTCGCGCGCCGCCAGCCTTCGCCGGCGGCGCGCTCGGCCCTGGCGTGCTTGGCGACGAAGTTGCGCTCGTCGGGCTCGTCCAGCTCCGCGACCATGGTGATGGCGTCGTCCAGCAGCGCGATGAGGTTCGGGAAGGCGTCGCGGAAGAAGCCGCTGATCCGCACGGTCACGTCGATCCGCGGCCGGCCGAGCCGCTCGCTGGGGACGATCTCGAGCCCGGTCACGCGGCGGGACTCGGCGCTCCAGACCGGCCGCACCCCGAGCAGCGCGAGCACCTCGCCGATGTCGTCTCCGCCGGTCCGCATGGCCGAGGTGCCCCACACCACGATGCCGACCGTCTCGGGGTAGGCGCCCTCCTCGTCCAGGTAGCGGCGCAGCAGATCGCCGGCGAGCCGCTCGCCGGTGGCCTGCGACAGCTCGGAGGGCAGCGCCTTGGGATCGACCGAGTAGAAGTTGCGGCCGGTCGGCAGCACGTTGACGAGCCCTCGAGTGGGCGAGCCGGAGGGGCCGGCCGGCACGAAGCGCCCGTCGAGCGCCCGCAGCACGCTGGTGATCTCGTCGCCGGTCCTGGCGAGCCTGGGGACCACCTCGCGGGCGGCGAATTCCAGCGAGCTGGCCACGCCGGCGTCCTGGACGCCGAGCACGGCGATGGTGGCCGGACCGGCCACGGCGGGCTCCCAACCCTTGGCCTCCATGGCTTCCAGCAGTGCCCGCGCGGCGTCCTCCAGGCGGTCGACCAGGTCGGAGCTGGTGGCCGCCGGGCCGGGGAACCGCTCGACCAGCGCGGCCGGAACCGGCTCGGCCTTGGAGCCGGGAGCCTCCAGCAGCGCCGGCTCGTCCAGCCCGAAGGCGGCGCCGACCGCTCGGCGCAGCCCCGGCACGGCCTGACCGGCGCCGAGCCGCAGGATCGCGGCGAGCAGGCCGAGACGCTGCTCACCGAGCGGCTCGGCGCCGAGCACGTGCAGCCCGTCGCGGATGCGGGCGTCCTTGATCTCGCAGAGGTAGCCGTCCAGGTGCAGTACGAAGTCGTCGAAGTCGCTGGGGAGCGCGTCGACGCCGAGGTCCCTGTGCAGCTCGGCGGCGCGGACCAGCTCCCAGATCCGCGCCCGCAGCGGCGCCAGCTTGGCGGGGTCGAGCGCCGCCACCTGCGCGTGCTCGTCGAGGAGCTGTTCGAGGCGAGCCAGGTCGTCGTAGGTCTCGGCACGCTGCATCGGCGGGATCAGGTGGTCGACGATGACCGCGTGCGCGCGCCGCTTGGCCTGGGTGCCCTCGCCGGGGTCGTTGACGATGAACGGGTAGACCAGCGGCAGGGAGCCGAGCACGGCGTCGGGGGCGCAGCCGGCCGACAGCGCGAGGCCCTTGCCCGGCAACCATTCCAGGGTGCCGTGCTTGCCGAGGTGGACCACGGCGTCGGCGCCGAAGACGCGGTCGAGCCACCAGTAGGCGGCCAGGTAGTGGTGCGAGGGCGGCAGGTCAGGGTCGTGGTAGATGGCGATCGGGTTCTCGCCGAAGCCGCGCGGCGGCTGGATCGCCAGGAACAGGTTGCCCGCCTGCAGGCCCGCCAGCACGATCGCGTCGCCGTCCACGTACAGCTCGCCGGGGGGCCCGCCCCAGTGCCTGACCACCTGCTCGCGAAGGCCGGCGGGGAGCTCCGCGAACCAGGCGGCGTAGCCGCCGGCGTCCACCCGCCCGGCCGCCTCGCGAAGCTGCCCTTCGGTCAGGAACTCGGTGTCGTGCCCGCCGGCCGCGATCAGCGCGTGGACCAGCCGGTCGCCAGGCTGATCCGTGGCGCCGGGCTCGGCCGGCTCGTCGAGGCCCGGGAGGTGGCCGACCTGGTAGCCGGCGTGGCGCATGGCGGCCAGCAGGCGGACGGCGCTGGCGGGGGTGTCGAGGCCGACCGCGTTGCCGACCCTGGCGTGCTTGGTCGGGTAGTTCGACAGCACGATTGCCACCCGCTTGTCCCGGTTGGGGACGCGGCGCAGCCGCGCCAGCCGGGTGGCGATCATGGCCAGCCGGGCGGCGCGCTCGGGGTCCGCGCGGTAGACCATGACCTGGTCGGCGCCGGCCCGGTCACCGTCCGGCTCCAGCGGCTCCTTGAAGGAGAACGGCACGCCGACGATGCGGCCATCGAACTCGGGAATGGCCACCTGCATGGCCGCGTCGAGCGGCGAGAGGCCGCCGTCGCTCGCCAGCCATGCCTTGCGGGTCGAGGTGACGCAGATCCCCTGCACGATCGGGACGTCGAGCGCCTCCAGCGCGGGCACCCGCCATTCGAGCCAGTCCTCGGCGCCGCCGAGCGCGTCGCCGGCCGTGGACCCGCCGGCGGCGAGGACCGTCACCACCAGCGCGTCCACGCCATGCTCGGCGAGCAGCTCGCAGGCCGGGATCCTCCCCGTGGGCTCCGGGCGCAGCGAGTAGCAGAACACCGGCAGCGGGTTGGCGCCGGCCGCGGCGAGGGCCTCGACCAGGCTGTCGATGAACGCGGTGTTGCCGCTCATCCAGTGGGCCCGGTAGAAGACCACTCCGACGAGCGGCCGATCGGGCAGGTGGCCGTCGAGCGGCTCCGGCCGGTCTCGCGTAGCGGTGGGATACAGGCCGACGGCCGGCAGCTCCACCGGCGGCTCGAACCCGAACCCGGTGGACAGCAGGGTGTCCGCCACGAACCGCAGCAGGTTGGCCAGGTTGCCGACGCCGCCATGGCGCAGGTACCCGAACGCCTCGGCGACCGTGCCTGAGGGCGCGGTGGAGGCGGCGACGAGATCGGCGTCCGGCTCGGCCTCGCCGCCGAACGCGAGCAGCGGCACGCCGGCGGCGGCGCAACCCGCCGCGAGCCGGTCGAAGCCCTCCCGCCACGCCCGCCGCCCGCCGAGCAGCCGGACCAGCACGACGAGGGGCTCCTCGGCCAGGCACCTGGCGACGAACTCGCCGGGGTCGCCTGAGGAGGGGTTGGCCGCGCGCACCCTCGGGAAGCCGTCCGGCAGCGTCGCCACGGCCCGGCTCAGCGCCAGGACCTCGGTGTCCGCGGTGGTGAGGAACAGGATCATCGCGGCGCCTCCGGCAGGTTGCCCGGGCTCACCCATGGGTGCCCCGGCTCGACGAGCGGGCTCATCCGGGCGCCCCCGGAGGGATGAAGGGCAGGCCGGGCGGCGGGCCGGTCTCGATCAGGTGGTCGATGGCGGCGGTGTCGGCGTGCTCCGCGATCAGGTCGCCGAGCAGGTCGAGCCGCTGTTGCCGGACGTCGGCGAACGAGCGCTCGCCCGGCACCCAGTCCAGCCCGCCGCAGGCGGCGACCCAGGCGAGGAAGGCGCGGCGGAACTCGTCGCCCTCGAACACCCCGTGCCACGACAGGCCGGCCACCGTCCCGCGGCGGCAGCCCTCCTCCCCGCCGCCGCCGGCGAGCAGCGGCTCGCCCCCGAAGCGGCGCACGCGACCGTGGTGGATCTCGTAGCCACGCACCGGCACGCCGCCGAATGCGGTGGCGTCGCCGCTGGGGTTGCCGAGGACCTTGCCGGCCTGGAAGACGGTCTCGACCGGCAGCAGGTCGAGTGCCTCGACCTCGCCGGCGTCGCTCTCCACCTCGTCGACGATGCGCTTGCCGAGCATCTGGTAGCCGCCGCAGATCCCCAGCGTGGGCCGGCGCTCGGCCGCCCGCCTGGCCAGGGCCCGGTCGAGGCCTCGGCCGCGCAGCCAGGCGAGGTCCTCGACGGTCGCCTTGGTGCCTGGCAGCACGGCCAGGTCGGCGGCCAGCACGTCGGCTGGCGACTGGGTGAAGTGCACCGCGACGCCCGGCTCGGCGGCGAGCGCGTCGAAGTCGGTGAAGTTGGAGATCCAGCGCAGCCGCACCACCGCGACCGACAGCGGGTCGCGCCCGATCGGCGGCAGCGCCCCATCCCGCGGGTCCTCGAGCGCCAGCGAGTCCTCGACGTCGAGCCAGAGCCCGCGCAGCCACGGCAGCACGCCGAGCACCGGCCTGCCGGTGAGCCGCTGGAGCTGGTCGAGCCCTGGCGCCAGTACGGCGGGATCGCCGCGGAATTTGTTGACCAGGAAGCCGGCCAGCAGCGCCTGGTCGTCCCGCTCGAGCAGGGCCAGCGTACCGAACAGGCTGGCGAAGACCCCGCCGCGGTCGATGTCGCCGACCAGCAGCACCGGCAGGCGGGCGGCTCGGGCCAGGCCCATGTTGACCAGGTCGCCGGCGCGCAGGTTGATCTCTGCGGGGCTGCCGGCACCCTCGCAGACCACCACGTCGAAACGGCGCCGGAGGCTTGCCAGCGAGTCCAGCACCAGGTCGCGCAGCTCGGCCTTGAGCCGCTGGTAGGAGCGGGCGTCCACGTCGGTGAGCGGGTGGCCGAGCACCACCACCTGGCTGCGCCGCTCGCCGGTCGGCTTGAGCAGCACCGGGTTCATGGCGGCCTCCGGCGTGACGCCGGCCGCGGCCGCCTGCGCCACCTGGGCCCGGCCGATCTCCGCGCCGTCCGGCGTGACCGCGGAGTTCAGCGCCATGTTCTGCGCCTTGAAGGGCGCCACCTTCACGCCGCGCCGCGCCAGGTGGCGGCACAGTCCCGCCACCACCACGCTCTTGCCGGCGTCCGAGGCGGTTCCCGCCACCAGCAGCCCCTTGCCGCTCACCGGCGCCCCCTCGGGGTCCCCCGGGCCCCCCCGGCGCCACCTGGGCACCCCCGCGCTCCCCCGGCTCGCAGGGCCAGGGCGGCGGCGGCGGCGAGGCCGGTGGCGGCGGCGCCGACCAGGGCGGAGAGGCGCGCGGCGCGGACCACGTCGTCCGGGCCGGCGGGCGGGCCGGCGCCGAGCACGGGCCGGTCCTCGACCCGATCGCCGTAGCGGTTGCGGCCGCCGAGCCGCAGGCCCAGGGCGCCGGCGAAGGCCGCCTCCAGCCTGCCGGCGTTGGGGCTGGGGTGGGCGGCGCCGTCGCGCCGCATGGTGGACCAGGCCAGGCGGCGGTCGCCGCGGACGGCGGGGGCCAGCGTGCAGGCCAGGCCGGCGCCGAGCCGGGCGGCGGGCCAGGTGAGGAGGTCGTCGAGTCGCGCGGCGGCCCATCCGAAGCGGCGATAGCGGTGGCTGCGGTGGCCGACCATGGCGTCCAGGGTGTTGGCGGCGCGATAGGCGGCGACGCCCGTGGGGCCGGCGACTGCCCCCCACAGCAGCGGGCCGACGACCGCGTCGGCGGTGTTCTCGGCGACCGATTCCACGGCGGCGCGGCACAGCTCCGACGCGTCCAGGCCGCGGGGGTCGCGGCCGGCGAGGGCCGGCAGGAGGCGCCGAGCGGCCTCCAGGTCGCCGGCCCGGACGGCGCCGGCCACGTCCAGGGCCGCCCTGGCGAGCGAGCGGCCGCCGAGCGCCGCCCAGGTGACCGTCCCCAGCAGCAGCGCCCGCCCCGCCGGCCGCGCCCGCAGCCTGGAGTCGGCCAGGAACGCTCCCGCCCCGACCGCGCCGACCAGGACGACCGCGTAGCCGGTGCCCGCCAGCCGCGACGGCCGCCAGACCCGCGACTCCAAGGCGGCCGCGAGCCGCCCGAACCCCGCCACCGGGTGCCCGCGCCGCGGATCACCGAACGCCGCGTCCGCCAGCGCTCCGGCGAGCAGCCCGAGTGCCACGGCACCGGCGGACCCCCGGACCAGGAGCAGCCGGTCAGCCACCGGCCGACAGCCGCCCGCCGTCGGAGGCCGGCGACGGCTGGCTCCCCACACCATCGGCCCGCTGCGTGCGCGGACGCCGCGCGGTCTCGGCCCATACCGACAGCCAGCCGAAGCTGGCGCCGAGCACCAGCCACAGCAGCGCCTGACCGCCGGCCGATGCCCTGCGCGCGTCCCACAGCACGCCGGCGGGGATGCCGATCTCGTCGCTGAACGGCGGCAGCAGCGCGTAGAGGCCGAGGATCACCGCCAGGTAGCCCGCGCCCACCAGGAGCTGCCGCGGCGCCGTGGGCATCCCGCGGCGCTCCAGGTGCCGGGCGAGCAGCCAGGCGCCCACCGAGGTGGCGATCGACAGGGCCACCATCGCCAGGTACAGGCGGGTCCGCTGGCTGATCGTTGACGCCTCGCCGACGCCCGGCGGGTTGGACGGGTACTTGAGGAATGGCACCAGCCAGGCGGAGGCGAACGCGACCGCCGCCAGTCCGAGCGAGCGCTGCCACGCCGTGCTCGCCTTCAGGCGTGGTTCGAGCACGGCGTACAGGAAGCCGAACACGCCGCCCAAGGCCACGCCGTACAGGCCGACCCCGGCCAGCAGCCCAACCCGCTGCGTGCCGCGCGAGAAGACCTCCGCGGCGTGCGGGCCGGGCCTCGCGCGCTCGAAGCCGATGGCCTGCTGGACCACCGGCTCACCGACGATCAGATAGAAGACGCCCGCCGCCAGGCCGGCGACCAAGCCGGCAAGCAGGCCGCGACGCAGGAACGACGCCACGACGGAACCTCCTTCGATGCTGGACCGAACCGCTGCCCGGAAATCGTCAGTGGCAGGGCAAGCCCAGCAGGTGGCGGCCGTCGTGGAAGAACTCGTGCACGTAGTTGTTGGCGCTCGACAGCTTGCCGAGCACCGGGGAGAGCAGCATCCCCTGGTCGTAGCCGACCGCGTAGACGATCACCAGCAGCGCACCGACCGCGAGCCAGCCCCACAAGGGCACGCGGACGGGAACGGGCGACGACACAGGCGGGCTGAGAGCGGCCACCAGGCTCAACCTCCTCGGGGTCCTGCGCCCCGGGTCGGACGGCGGCGACGGCCAGTATCCTGGCTCCCGGATCGTGGCTCCCCTCGGCCTTCCCACCCCGTACGGGCAGTGGCTCGAGCGAGGTTCGCTCCCCGGTCACAGTGGCGCGACCGCGCCGGATTCTCACCGGCTTCCTGGCTCACGTCGCCGCGGCGCCCGTGCTCCGGGAGCCCTCTGCCCCCGCGGGCACCGCCGGAGGAACCTACGGCCGGTGGCGTGGCGGCGTCAAGGCAGCAGTCCGGGCGGCAACGGTCGCCCCCGCCGGCCCGGCGGCCCGCCCTCTGCAGAACGCAGCTCCAGGAGCGAGAGTTGCGGCGTCCGCTTCAACGCCGGACCCGAACAGCATCGCCGCCAGCCGGCCCGCGCGGGCCGCTGCTTCCGCCCGGCGGTCGAGCATGGCGATCGCGATGGCTCCGTCGATGAGCACGAGGAGCTGCCCGGCCACGGCGCCCGGGTCGCGCGCGGCGGTCAGGCCGCCAGGGTCCCGCGCGCCCAGCTCGACGAGGCCTTCGAGGGTTCGGCGCATCGCCGCCCGGTGCTCGGCGATCACCGCGTGCGCCGGGTGGTCGGGGTTGCCACGCAGCTCGGCCGCGGCGCTGGCCACGAAGGACCCGCGGAAGCCCTCGCTCGCGAACCAGTCGGCGAGCGCGTTCCAGAGCCCGTCCAGCCGCGCCCGGAGGTCGTCGCCGCCGCGGTCCATCCGGTCGCACAGCCAGCCCAGCCAGTCGCCGCTCCACCGTTCCAGCGCGGCGGCCACCAGCTCGTCCTTGCTGTGGAACTGCCGGTAGAGCGTGTTCGGCGCGACGTCGGCCTCGGCGAGGACGCGGTTCACGCCGACGGCCTGGATGCCCTCAGCCGAATAGAGCCTGACGGCGGCGCGCAGGATCCGGTCACGTGGCTTGTCGGACATCGTCGCCACCCCTTCCCTTGGCCAGGAAAACGAGAGATACTGCTCTCTATCGAGCACTATGCGCCATCGAGCCCGTTGATGCAAGTTGCAAATCGTGAGTCACTGATCACAGCCTGCACAGCGCGACCGGAGCGGTCCGCGCTCGAAGCGGAGGTGGGGCAGATGAGCGCGCGACGGAGCCCCACGGTGCGACGGCGGCGGCTCGGCATGGAGCTGCGGCGGCTCCGGGAGGAGGCCGCCTACACCCTCGAACGCGTCGCCGAGCGCCTGGAGTGCTCGGACTCCAAGATCTCGCGGATCGAGACCGGCCAGGTCGGCGCCACGCCGCGGGACGTCAGGGACATGCTGGAGCTGTACGGCGTCGACGGGAAGCAGCGGGACGAGCTGATGCAGCTCGCCAGGGAGGGTCGACAGCGGGGCTGGTGGAACACCTTCGACGACCAGGTCATCAGGACCCTGATCGGGTTCGAGGCGGCGGCCACGTCGGTCCACATCTACGAGGCGATGGTCGTTCCGGGTCTGCTCCAGACCGTCGGCTACGCCCAGGCGGTCATCCGGGCGGTGCGCCCGGGCCTGCGTCCCGAGGAGATCGAGCGACGAGTGGAGGTCCGGACCGCCCGGCAACGCGATCTCACCGAGGCCGATCCGCCAACGCTCTGGGTGATCATCGACGAGGCGGCGCTGCGGCGCCCGGTGGGCGGGCCGGCGGTCATGCGCGAGCAGCTCCAGCGCCTGATCGAGGCCGGGGGGTGGCCCACGGTGACGCTGCAGGTGCTCCCCCTGGACGCGGCCGAGCACGCCGGCATGGACGGCTCCTTCACGATCTACGAGTTCTCCGAGCCGGACGGGCCCGCGGTCGTCTACCTGGAGAACGCCACCAGCGATCTCTACCTCGAGACCGCCGAGGAGCTGCGCCGGTACACGTTGCTGTTCGATCATCTCCGCGCGGCGGCAATGGAGCCCAAAGACTCGTCCGAGTTCTTGAGCGACCTGGCCCTCCAGGTTGGAACCCGCCAGAGCCGGCAATACCGATCTCCTGCCTGAAGCGGAGGCGGCCCGCGCGGCAGCGCTCCGGCAATTTCGAACGCTCCAGCTGGAGGGCGCACCCCGGTCAATGTCTCCTCGCAATTTGCGCCCCTAGGGCTGTATCTTCCGGCCGCGCCGCCAAGGACCCCCCGGGAGTCTTCGTCCTTGCCGCGCTGGCCGTGCAGCTACCGCAGGGACACGAGGAAGGGGACGTGCAATGGTGGACCTCTCGAACGCCATCTGGCGGAAGAGTCGGCACAGCGCCTCGAATGGCTGCGTCGAGGTCGCGTTCGTCGAAGGGCAGGTCGCGGTCCGCGACTCCAAGGACCGGCAGGGACCGGTGCTGGTTTTCACGCCGGTCGAATGGGACGCCTTCGTCGCGGGCGTGCGCGACGGCGAGCTCGTCGGCCCCTGACACGGCGTTTTCCTCCCGAATTCCCGAGCGCGATTCCAGCGCGATCGCCGCGTGATCCTGCAACCTGGTGAGGTGGTTGCCAGCGGCGGACGGGAGGCGGGATGGATCGAGCGACGCGGCGTGGGGCCGGCGAGCTGCTGGCGATCGTCTGGGACATGGATGGGACGCTGATCGACTCCGCGACGGTAGTGCCCGACGCCTACATCAGGGCGATCACCCGGCTCGGCGGCCCCACGCTGACCCGCGAGGCGGTGATCGCCGCCTACGGCCTGGGGCCTCCGGCGATCATGCTGGCCCACCTGCTCGGCCGCGCCACCACCGACGCCGACGTCCAGGAGTACCTCGCCTGCCTGCGCGCGGGGGCGGCGGCTGCGCGGCCCTACCCTGGCATCGAGGCCACGCTCGAGGGCCTGCGGGGCCGCGTCGAGATGGGCGTGTTCACCGGCGCCAACCACGCCGGCGCCCTGATCCTGCTGGAGTCAGCAGGGCTGACGGGTCATTTCACCGTGGTGGTCGGTGGCGACGAGGTCGAGCACCAGAAGCCCGCGCCCGACGGCGTCCTGCGGGCCTGCAGGTCGCTCGGCGTCGCGCCGGCCAGCGCCGCCTACGTCGGCGACTCCGCCAGCGACCTGGAGGCCGCCCGCAGCAGCGGCGCGCGCGCCTTCGCCGCCGGTTGGGGCCACCTCTACGGCCCGGACTCGCCGGCCGATCTGGTGCTCCACCGGCCGGAGGAGCTGCTGGAGCTGCTGGGCGCCTGAGGGACGCCGGAGCTTGGCCGCCGCCGGACCCGGGTCTCAGCGACCACGCTGGCGCAGGCGCCGCTCGGCGTCCGCGACCAGCCGGTCGCAGACCTCACGCAGCACCTCGAGCATGGCCGCGGCTGCCGGCGGCCGGTAGGCGCCCGCCGGCAGCCCGGCCAGCGCCTGCAGCTCCAGCTCCGCTCGCTGGGCGGCTTCGACATGGTCGCCGCCGGCGGCGAGGAGGTCCGCCAGCCGGAGCGCAACCTCCCGCGCGCCATCCTGCTCGCACTGATCGGGGTCGTCGGCATGTACCTGCTGGTCACCCTGGTCGCGCTCGGCAGTGTGCCGGCTTCGAGGCTGGGCGCTTCGACCGCGCCGCTGGCGGAGGCCGCCAGCGCGTTCGGAGGCGCTGCCGCCCGGCGGCTGATCGTCTGCTGCGCGTTGCTGACCACGGCGGCCGCACCGGGATGGTCGCCGGGGTCGCCTGGCTGCTGGCCGGCCTGGCCATCCACCAGGGTCGTCGCCGGCGCTTCAGCGCTCGGCCAGCGCGTTGAGCAGCCGGTCGATCAGCTCGGCCTGGGCCGCGAGGACCTTCTCGCGGGCGGTCGGCACGTCGAACCACTCCGCCCGGTCGACCTCGGGGAACTCGCGCTGGCTGCCGGAGCGCGGCGGCCACTCGATGGTGAAGGTGTTGCTGGTGATCGTCTCGGCATCGAGATCGCCGGGAGCCGCCCAGGCGCTGAGGACCTTGCCGCTCCGCTGCCGGATCGTGCCCAGCTCCAGCAGGTCCTGGTCCCCGAGCCGGTGGCCGGTCTCCTCCTCCAGTTCGCGCAGCGCGGTCTCCAGCGGGTCGTCGCCCTGGTCGTACTCGCCCTTGGGGATCGACCAGGCGCCCAGGTCCTTCTTGGCCCAGAACGGGCCACCCGGGTGGACCAGGAGCACCTCGACGTCGTCCCCACTGCGCCGGTACAGCAGGATGCCGGCGCTCATCTTGGGCATACGGACCCCCTCCCTTGACCTTCACACTGGTGTCAGGTTCTACCGTGATCGGCGAGAGGAGGACAGATGCGAATCGGGGAGCTCGCCCGGCGTGCTGGTGCCAGCGCCCGCTCGATCCGGTACTACGAGCAGCAGGGCCTGCTGCTGGCCAGGCGGCGGGACAACGGTTACCGCGACTACGACGAGGCCGACCTGCGGCTCGTCCGCGAGATCCGCTCGCTGCTGGTGAACGGGTTCGACCTGGAGGAGATCCGACCGTTCATCGACTGCCTGCACGCCGGCATCCAGGCGCGGCGGGCCTGCCCCGGTGGCATCGACGTCTACCGGCGGAAGCTCGAGGAGCTGGACTCCCGCATCCTCGAGCTCCAGAACCTGCGCGATCGCGTCGCCGGGGAGCTGTCGCAGCTCGCCGCCGGCAGCGACGAGCCCCAGGAGGCAACGGGATGATCACCAACACCACTGTCGCCGACGTGACCGAGGCAACCTTCGAGGAGGCCGTGCTCCAGGCGCCGCTGCCGGTCCTGGTGGACTTCTGGGCCGAGTGGTGCGGACCCTGCAAGTGGATCGGCGCCGCCGTCGAGGAGATCGCCAAGGAGCAGGCCGGCCGGCTGCTGGTCGTCAAGGTCGACGCCGACAACAACCCCGGGCTGGTCCGCCGCTATGGGACCCTGAGCCTCCCCAGCCTGCTCCTCTTCGACCGCGGCGCCGAGCGCACCCGGATCGTCGGCGCCATGCCCGAGCGCCGCCTCCTCGCCGAGCTCACCCCGTTCCTCCCGGCCGCCTGACCGCTGCCCGCGCCCAGGTGTGATTCCCTTTTGGCCAGGGGATGACGCCGATGAGCGCACGCAGCGGGAGGAGCGATGGAGCGCGCTGACGGAGCCGCTGGGCCAACGCCGGACCTCGATCTCGACCAGGTCTTCGATCGTGTGGACGAGCACCGGGAAGAGCTGATCCAGCGCCTGGTCGCCTACGCCGGCCAACCGAGCGTCAGCTCCACGGGCGAGGGCATCGCCGAGGCCGCCGAGCTGGCCTGCAACGTCAAGGTGCTGCTGGACGGCGAGGAGGAGCTGGGCAGCCCCAACCTGCCCGCGTTCGTGGAGGGCCACAAGGACCTGCTCGGCGCCGACCTGGCGATCTGGAGCGACGGTCCGGTGCACGAGAGCGGCCGCTGGTGCCTGGTGTTCGGCGTTCCGCGGGATCGTCACCTTCGAGCTGCGCGCCCGGGGCGCCAACCGGCTGGACCGCGGCCGGGTGCTGGCCTCGCTCGGCCTCGAACGCCTCGACGAGCCCGCCGACCGTGGCTTCTACGAACGGCTGGTGGCATGGCCCGGCTGGTGGCATGGCCCACCTTCACGGTCAACGGGCTGCGCGGTGGCTACGGCGGCCCTGGCACCCAGACCGTCCTGCCCAACGAGGCGGTCGCCAAGTGCGACGTTCGGCTGGTGCCCGACCAGCGGACCAGCGACGTGCTCGCCAAGCTGGAGGCCCATGTCGCCAGGCACGCGCCAGGGGTCGAGCTGGTTAGGGGCGGGCACATGGAGCCGTCGCGGACGCCAATCGACTCCCGCTTCACCGAGCCCCTGCGCCAGGCGATGGTCGCCGCCCTCGGCGAGGAGCCGCTGCTGGTCCCGCCGCTGGGAGGTAGCCTGCCCGCGTACGTGTTCACCGACATCCTGGGCCTCCCGACCTTCGGGGTCCCGTTCGCCAATGCCGACCAGACCAACCACGCGCCCAACGAGAACCTCGAGATCGAGCGGTTCATCGGCGGGATCAAGGCGGCCGCCTCGATGCTCGCCCACCTCGGCGCGATGCGTCCGCTCTGAGGGGATCCGCTCCCGCCGGTTGGGAGGATGCGCCGGGTGGTACCCACCAGGCCCGGCGATTGCCAGAGCAAGGAGGGGCCATGGCCGAGATCGTGACCCAGGCGGTCGAAGAGCAGCTCTACGAGGCCGAGGTAACCGTCGACGGCAGGCACTACGCCTACCGCGTGAGCGTCCCCGACGACCTGATCGAGCGCGTCGGGGCCGACCCGGCGGCGATCGTCCGCGCGACCATCGCCTTCCTGCTCGACCGCGAGCCGCCCACCTCGATCATGGATCGCTTCGACTGCTCCGTCGTGGAGGGCTACTTCCCTGAGTACGAGACCGAGCTCCCCCGCTACCTCGAAGGCCCCGGCGCCGCCAGCCCCTAGCCGGTCTCGTTCGGGATCCCCGGTGACATCACCGAAGGTGCCGAGCGCCGTACGACGGCCGTGACCGCCTGCAGCGGGGCCTTTGGGCGGTATCGCCTCAGGAAAAGGGCAAGTCCCTCCTCGACGTATCGATTCCCTTCGCGCTCGATGGTCAGCAAGTCGAAATAGTCGCGTAGCGCCGGTCGGTCGAGAAGCCAGTCAGGCAGCATGGTCGCAGCCTGCGGCAAGGATGTGACCGAGAGCGGCGCGGCACCCTGCGGGAGTGGGAGAAAGGCTGGGGCCTCGGCAAGATGCAGCCGCCGACGTCGAAGGCGACCGCGAGCCATTCAGGCGAGCACCATCGCAGCCTCCCTGGACAGATCGCGCACGCTAGGGATCGCTCCCCAACGGCGGCGCAGCTCAGTCAAAGCCTCGGCATCGAGTCGAAGGCGGCCTTCCGGATCGACGCTGGACCCCGCCAGGCCACCGCGAGCCGCACGGTGCACTCGAGAAATGGGTACACCGAGCTCAGCGGCTACCTCATTGGCGGTCAACATGGTGTCCATATCGACATGTACGCGGCGATGACTAGCCGATTGAAACAAACGAATCGAGCAATCCCCTCAGATGGGCTATGCAATACTAGCGGGGTCCTGGCGGCTGGAGGGAGGCAGGGATGCCAGGCTCCAAGGGGCGGCCGAAATCGCTGATCCTCGACCTGTACGGCGCCTACATCCGGCGGCTCGGGGGCTGGATGGCGGTGTCGAACCTCATCACGCTGATGGGGCAGCTCGGCGTGGACGAGCAGGCGGTGCGGTCGGCGGTCTCGCGGATGACCCGCCGGGGCCTGCTGGTCCAGGAGACGCTGGCGGGCGTGCGTGGTTACCGGCTGAGCGATGAGGCGCTGCGCGTGGTCACGGAGGGCGACCGACGCATCTTCTCGACGATCCAGCCGGCGCGCCTGGAGGACGGCTGGATCGTGGTGGCGTTCTCGGTGCCGGAGGACGAGCGGGACCGGCGCCACGTGCTGCGCTCGCGGCTGACCTGGATGGGCTTCGGCATGGTGGCCAACGGGGTCTGGATGGCGCCGCGCCGTATGCTCCCAGAGCTGCGGGACACCGTCCGGCGCCTGGAGTTCGAGCGCTACGTGCACGTCTTCGACGGCACCTACGGTGGCTTCGAGGAGCTCGAGCGGCTGGTCCGCCGCTGCTGGGACCTGTACGGCCTGCGGGCCATGTACCGCGAGTTCCTCTCCGAGTTCGAGCCGGTGCTCCAGCGCTGGAAGGCGGGTTCGCCCGGCCTGGACGAGGCGCGCGCCTTCGTGGACTACACCTCGGTGCTGGACCGCTGGCGGCGGTTCCCCTACCTGGACCCTGGTCTGCCGGCCGAGCTGCTGCCCTCCGGCTGGGAGGGCCGCGCCGCCGCCGACCTCTTCTTCGAGCTGCGCGAGCGGCTGGAGCTGCTGGCCGTCCGCCACGTCGAGGGCGTCGCCGCACCCGGCGCACAGGTCGGCGGGATGGCCACCGACCTGGAGACGGCTGGCCTACCATAGGGCCCACGCGCCTACCGGGGGGGAAATGGTGATGGAAACCGACGTTCGCAAGCTGCACCAACGCGCCATCGAGTCGTTCGGCGCCCGGGTTCATGCCATCCGCGACGACCAATGGGACGCGCGGACTCCCTGCGAAGAATGGGACGTGCGCACGCTCGTCAACCACCTCGTCTCCGAGAACCGCTGGATGCCTCCGCTGCTGGCCGGCGTCACCATCGCCGAGGTCGGCGACCGCTTCGAAAGCGACCTGCCCGGCGACGACGGCAAGGCCGCCTGGGACGAGTCGGCCGCGGAGGCGGTCGCCGCGGTGAACGACCAGGGCGCGATGGAACGCATCGTGCACCTGTCCTTCGGGGACTTCCCCGGCCAGGAGTACACCATGCAGGTCTTCTCCGACCTGGTGGTCCACGGCTGGGACCTGGCGCGCGCGATCGGCGCCGACGAGCGCATCGACCCCGACCTGGTCGAGGCCTGCGCGACCTGGTTCGCGCCGATGGAGGAGCCCTACCGGGAGGCGGGCGCCATCGGCCCCCGGCTCGAGACGCCGCCTGGCGCCGACGCGCAGGCTCGCCTACTGGCCGTCTTCGGCCGTCGCTGACGGGATCGGGGGGCGCCGTCCCCACCGCCGCCACCCACGGGACGCGCCTCCCCATCGGTTCGCCGGGTGATCAGCCTGGCGTCAGCCCTTTGCCATCTCCACCTCGTCTGCTATCTGTAGCGTGCTGAGGCTTGCCCCCAAGCGCACGGAACGAGGTGGTTTCACGTGAAACGTAAGCTGGCCCCGGCGCTCCTCCCGATCATGCTGCTGGCGGTGCTCGTCCCGGGGATCGCGGTGGCGGCCTCGACCGAGCGGCGAGGCGGCGAGGACCGGACCGACACGGCCCACCGCCCGATCGTCATCGGCCATCGCGGCTCGGCCGGCTACCGGCCGGAGCACACGCTCGCCTCCTACCGGCTCGCCATCGAGATGGGCGCCGACTACATCGAGCCCGACCTGGTCTCGACCAAGGACCACGTGCTGGTGGCGCGGCACGAGAACGACATCACCGCCACCACCGACGTCGCCAATCATCCCGAATTCGCCGACCGCAAGACCACCAAAGTGGTCGACGGCAACTCCATCACCGGCTGGTTCACCGAGGACTTCACCCTCGCCGAGCTGCGCACGCTGCGAGCCAAGGAGCGGTTGCCCAACGTGCGGCCCCAGAACACCGCCTTCGACGGCCTCGAGCTGGTGCCGACCTTCCAGGAGGTCATCGACCTCGCCAAGCGGTTCCACGTGGGCATCTACCCCGAGACCAAGCACCCCACCTACTTCCGGGGCATCGGGCTGCCGCTCGAGGAACCGCTGGTCGCCACCCTGCGCGCCAACGGCCTGGACCGGCCCGACGCCAAGGTGTTCATCCAGTCGTTCGAGGTTGGCAACCTGAAGCAACTGCACCGCATGACCAAGGTGCCGCTCATCCAGCTTCTCGACGAGCTCGGCAAGCCCTTCGACTTCGTCGTGTCCGGTGACCCGCGCACCTACAAGGACCTGGCGAAGCCCGCCGGCCTGGCAGAGATCGCCACCTACGCGCGCGGCATCGGGCCGAACAAGAACCTGATCGTGCCGCGTGACAGCTCGAACCATCTGGAGCAGCCGACCAGCCTGATCCGTGACGCCCACCATGCGGGCCTGCTGGTCCACCCGTTCACCTTCCGGAACGAGAACACCTTCCTGCCCGAGGAGTTCCGCCAGGGCAACCCCGCCAGCCCTGAGTTCCCGCGCGCCAGGGGCGACAGCCCGGCCGAGTTCCGCCTGTTCTTCGGCCTCGGGGTCGACGGCCTGTTCACCGACGACAGCGACACCGCGGTCGCTACCCGCACGGAGATGTTCGGGACACGCTGAGCGTCAGCAGCATTGGAGGAGCGAGCGCTACCCGCGGCCGCTGCGACGTCGTTGCGGCGGCCGCTCCTCCGCTTCCTCCTCCGCCTGCTTCGCTTCCCCCGCTTCCTCGCTCTCCTCGTCGACCTCGACGTCGTCGGCTTCGCCCTCGAAGTCGGCGGGAGTCTCCTCCTCGTCGATCAGCTCGCCGTCGTCCAGCGCCTCGACGTCGAGGTCCTCGCCTTCCTCGGGGCTCTCGACGTCCTCGGGGCCCTCGACGTCCTCGGGGCCCTCGGCCTCCTCGGTCCGGCGCGCCCCGCGCGTGCGGCGGGAGTCGTCGGCGTTCTCCTCCCGATCGGCGAGGGCGGCCAGCGTGCGGCGGGTCGAGGTGAGGCCGCTCACGGTCTCGGTGGAGCGCCTCGCCCTGAACGCCTCGACCGCCGCCTCCTCGACCAGCAGCTCCGCGAGGGGGTCGGCCTCCAAGCGCTCGTCGGGGATCGGCCTGCCGCTGGCGATCGAGCGGCCGTAGGTGCCGCGCTGGAGCCGCTCCTCGGCCCGCTCCAGGGCCGACCAGCGGTCGCGCAGCGAGCGGCTGACCGCCCGTCCGGTCTCCTCGGCGATGCGCCAATTGGCGTCGTCGACGTCATCGCCCGTATCCGGGGCTGTCGCCGCGATCTCGGCTCTGAGCAGCCGCTCCAGCCGGGCGCGTTCGTTGGCGAGCAGCTCTTGCGCTCGTGCCTTGTCCATCGGCGTTCCTCGTCGGAGTTGGGATGCAAGCTATGCCACACGGAACACAGGAAAAGATCCCACGGATGGTGCCAGGTACGCAGGCCGGACGCCATGGGGCAGATGGCAGATCGACCGGTAGCCTAGGGGTGGCACCCGTGACCCGCGACAGGCCGATGACGTCCACGAGAGGACCGACCGCGATGACGCCGCCGAGCAGCCCGACGGAAGGCTTCGCCGGTGCCATTTTCGACGTCGACGGCGTGCTGGTGGATTCGCCGCACGAGCGGGCGTGGCGCGAGTCGCTGCGCCGGCTCATGGAGGGCGACTGGCGAGCGCTGGCGCCACGGACGCGCTACACCCCCGAGGTGTTCACCCACGACTTCTACCAGGAGGTCATGGCCGGCAAGCCGCGCATGGCGGGCGCGAGGGCCGCGCTGGAGCGGCTTGGCGTGCCCCATCCCGGCCCTCGCACGCGGGAGTACGCGACCGAAAAGCAGCGGCGCGTGGTCGAGCTGATCTCCGCCGGCGAATTCCACGCCTTCCCCGACGCGCTCGCCTTCCTGCTGGCCACCAAGCACGCCGGGCTGCGGATCGCCTGCGCGTCGTCGTCGCGGAACACGCGCGCGATGCTTGAGCGCATCCGGCTGGACAAGTTCGCCGTCGAGTGTGGCCTGCGCCTTCCCGAGGTCCGCGAGGGCCTCACCCTGCTGGACGCCTTCGACGCCGACGTCACCGGTAGGGACTTCCCGCGCGGCAAGCCCGATCCGATGATCTTCCTTGCGGCCGCCGAGGACCTGCGCCTGCCGCCGGAGCGCTGCGTGGTGATCGAGGACGCCCTCTCCGGTGTGCAGGCGGCCAAGGCCGGCGGCATGGCGGCGATCGGCGTCGCCAGGCAGGGCGGAGCTGAGGTGCTGTGGGAGGCCGGCGCCGATCTGGTGGTCGGCGGCCTTGACGAGGTCGACGTCGACGCGTTGACCGAAGGGAGGCTCGGACGGCGGTGACCGCCTGGACGCTCGCCTACGAAGGGTTCGACCCGGATCATCAGGGCCTCCGCGAGGCCCTGTGCACGCTCGGCAACGGCTACTTCGCCACGCGCGGCGCGCTCCCGGAGTCCCGGGCGGACGGGGTCAATTACCCGGGGACCTACGTCGCCGGCCTCTACAACCGGCTGACCAGCTCGGTCGCCGGCCGCCAGGTCGACAACGAGGACCTGGTCAACGTGCCGAACTGGCTGCCGCTCGACTTCCGGGTGGAGGACGGCGGCTGGGTCGGCCTTGGCGACGTCGACCTGATCGAGCACCACCTGGACCTGGACCTCCGCGAGGGCGTGCTGCGCCGGCGGCTGCGCTGGCGCGACGCGGCCGGCCGGGTGACCCGGCTGGAGCAGCGCCGCTTCGTGCACATGGACAAGCCGCACCTGGCAGGGCTGGACAGCACCTTCGTCGCCGAGAACTGGTCGGGGACGCTGCGGGTCCGCTCCGGCCTGGACGGGGGCGTCAGCAACTCCGGCGTGCAGCGCTACCGAAGCCTCAACGGGCAGCACCTGGAGCCACTCGGCGCCGAGCCGAGCAGCGACGAGGTGGTCGAGCTCGAGGTGCAGACCAACCAGTCGCACGTGCGCGTTGCCGAGGCGGCGCGGACCCGGGTGGCCCGCGCCGGTGCGCCCGCGCCGATCCACCGCGGGGTCGTGCGGGAGGGCGGCTACATCGGCCACGAGCTCACCCTGGAGCTGGAGCAGGAGCAGCCGGTGACCGTCGAGAAGATCGTCGCCCTGTACACCTCGCGGGACCGTGCCATCTCCGAGTGCCGGCTGCAGGCCCGCACGGCGGTGCAGCGGGCCGGCGGCTTCGACGAGCTGCTGATCGGGCACACGCGCGCCTGGGGCAGGATCTGGAGCCGCTACCGGATCACCATCCAGGACAACGACCGCGCCCAGCTGGTGCTGCACCTGCACATCTTCCACCTGCTGCAGACGGTCTCCCCCAACACCATCGACCTGGACGTCGGCGTGCCCGCACGCGGTCTGCACGGCGAGGCCTATCGCGGGCACATCTTCTGGGACGAGCTGTTCATCTTCCCGTTCCTGAACTTCGAGAGCCCGACGCTGACCCGCAGCCTGCTCGCCTACCGCTACCGCCGTCTCGACGAGGCCAGGGAGCTGGCGCGCGAGGCCGGCGCCGAGGGTGCCTGCTACCCGTGGCAGAGCGGCTCCGACGGGCGCGAGGAGACCCAGCAGACCCACCTGAACCCTCGCTCGGGGCGCTGGCTGCCCGACAACTCCCACCTCCAGCGCCATGTGAACATCGCCATCGCCTTCAATGTCTGGCAGCACTACCAGGTCACCGGCTCGATCGAGTTCCTGCGCTTCCAGGGCGCGGAGATGCTCATCGAGATCGCCCGCTTCTTCTCGAGCCTGGCCTGCTTCAACCCGGCGCTGGACCGCTACGAGATCCGCGGGGTGATGGGCCCCGACGAGTACCACGACAGCTATCCGGGCACCGACCGGCCCGGCCTCGACAACAACGCCTACACCAACGTGATGACCGCCTGGCTGCTGCGGCGGGCGCTGGAGGCGCTGGAGCTGCTGCCGCCGCACTACCGCCAGGAGATCGTCGACGAGCTGGGCCTGGCCGAGTTCGAGCTGGAGCGCTGGCGGGACGTGAGCGCCAAGATGCGGGTGGTGTTCCACGCCGACGGGGTCATCAGCCAGTTCGAGGGCTACGAGCAGCTCCAAGAGCTGGACTGGGAGGACTACCACGTCAGGTACGGCAACATCCAGCGGCTCGACCGCATCCTGGAGGCCGAGGGCGACTCGACCAACCGCTACAAGGTCTCCAAGCAGGCCGACGTGCTGATGCTGCTGTACCTGCTGTCAGCGGACGAGCTGCGGGAGTTGCTCGACGGCCTCGGCTACGAGCTGGCGCCGGATGCCATACCCGCGACCATCGGCTACTACCTGGCGCGGACCTCCCACGGGTCGACGCTCAGCGGGGTGGTCGACGCCTGGGTGCTGGCCCGCTCCGACCGCGAGCGCGCCTGGGAGTTCCTCCTCCAGGCGCTGGAGAGCGACGTCTCCGACGTCCAGGGCGGGACCACCGCGGAAGGGGTGCACCTGGGCGCCATGGCCGGCACGGTCGACATCGTCCAGCGGTGCTTCACCGGCATGGAGGCCCGCGGCGACGTGCTCCGCTTCAACCCCACTCTGCCGACCGACCTGCCCGAGGTCCGCTTCAGCGTCCACTACCGCGGCCACCGGGCCGAAGTGACCATCACCCAGGAGCAGTTCCGCATCGCCACCCGGCCGGGGCCCGCCCGGCCGATCAAGCTCGGCCTGCGGGACAAGGTCGTCGACCTCGAGCCCGGCGGCACCGTGGAGATCGACCTGGAGCCGGTGCTGTGAGGCCCCCCGTCGCAACCCCGCTGGAGCGGATCGCGCTCTGCCTGGACTACGACGGGACCGTCTCGCCGATCGTGCCCGACCCGGAGAGGGCCGCGCCGCTGGAGGGCATGGTCGAGCTGCTCGGCAGGCTCGCGCGGCGCGCCGCCGCGGTGGCGCTGATCTCGGGCCGCCCGGCAGCGTTCCTGGCCGCCAACGCCAGCGCTCCCGGTCTGCGCTATTACGGCTTGTACGGGTTGGAGGAGATCCACGACGGCGAGCTGGTCGTGGACCCGGCGGTGCTGCAGGCACGGCCCGCGGTGCGGGCGGCGCTGGCGGACGTCGAGGCGGATCCGGCCGTGCGCGACTCCGGCGCCTACATCGAGGACAAGGGCAACGCGGTCGGGATCCACCTGCGCCGGGTGGCCGAGCCGGAGCGCTGGACGGACCAGGTCGCGGCCACGGCCAACCGCATCGCCCAGCGCCGCGGGCTGGACGTGCAGCCCGGGCGCCTGGTGTGGGAGCTGCGGCCGGCCGTGCACCGCGACAAGGGCGACGCGATCCGCAAGGTGCTCGCGGAGACGAGCCCGGCCGCCCTCCTGGTCGCCGGCGACGACCTCGGCGACCTGCCGGCCTTTGCCGCCGCCGCCTCCGCCGGAGCCGACGGCCTGGAGGTCCTGCGCGTCGCCGTCCGCTCGGCCGAGAGCCCACCCGACCTGCTCGCCCAGGCCGACCTTGCCGTCGACGGCCCCGAAGGCCTCCGCACGCTCCTGGAAGAGCTGGCGTAGACCCACAGTCCCTCAGCTCAGCGACTTGGCGTCGACCTTGTTGCTCACCGCGATCTGGGTGAGGGAGATGTACCGGATTGATCGCCTTGCCGGCCTCTTCTCTCGAGCGCCGGTCACCGGAGGGCAGGCGTTCGACGGCCCCCTCGAGCTGGCCGCCAGGCCTCCCCGATTTGTCGCGCACGCCCAAATACGCCCGATCGCGGGGGCAGGCGACGGTCCGGGGAGGGCTTCTCGCCGCCGCCGCGAGGGGCGAGGGCCTGCCGGTCCAGTCCCGGGTGCCTGAGCCGCGGGCTAGGAGGAGTGCTCGGCGGGGGTGGGGAGCAGGACGCGGTCGGGGCCGGTGTAGAGGTTGAAGCGGCGGCCGCGAAGGAAGCCCGCCAGGGTCATGCCGAAGCGCTCGGCCACGTCGACGGCCAGGCTCGACGGCGCGGAGACCGCGCACACCATGGGCACCCCGGCGGCCAGTGCCTTTTGCATGATCTCGAAGCTGGCGCGCCCGCTGACCAGCAGGATCCGATCGGCGAGCGGGAGCCGGCCCTCGAGCAGGGCCCAACCGACCAGCTTGTCGACGGCGTTGTGCCGCCCCACGTCCTCGCGCAGGCACTCCAGCTCGCCTTCGGGCGTGAACAGGCCGGCGGCGTGCAGGCCACCGGTGGACTCGAACAGCCCCTGCGCCTCCCGGAGCTTGTCGGGCAGGCCGTAGATGACCTCGGCGTCGACGCGCGGCCCGGGCGACGGCAGGGCGCAGCCGCGCAGCTCGATCGCGTCCAGGCTGGCCTTGCCGCAGACCCCGCAGGCGCTGGAGGTGTAGAAGTGCCGCTCCAGCCCGCGCAGGTCGGGCATTGCCGCGGCGTCCAGGCGCACGTTCACGACGTTGTACTGCTGGGCGGCGTCCAGCTCCGGGTCGGTGCAGTAGCTGATCCCGCGGAGCGGCTCGCGGTCGGTGAGGATGCCCTCGCCGTGGAGGAAGCCGGCGGCCAGCTCGAAGTCGTTGCCGGGGGTCCGCATGGTCACGGCCAGGCGCTCGGTGGCTCCGCCGGCGAGCAACCGGATCTCCAGCGGCTCCTCGGTCGCCAGGTAGTCGCCGCGGCGGCGCTCCTGCCCATCCGACACCACCCGCACACGGGCGCGGGTCTTGCTTCCCGGTCGCAGTGCCATGGCTCACTCCCGCTGGCTCGGCCGGCGCCGGCGCGCCCGCCTTGCAAGAGTAGCGGTGCCCGAAACCGGGGGCATCCACGTCTCCTGGAAGGCCGCGCCGGTAAACCCGGCTATCGAAGCGCGGTCTGGCCATCAAGGCGGCCCGCGCGAAAGCCGACAACCGTCTTGATGGAGCCACGCCTCGGGGGGTAGTCGCGCGCGATGTCGTCCACCGTCGCCCCAGAGGTCATGCTCGCCGGCCGGTACCGTCTGGTCCGGCGACTGGCAAGCGGCGGCATGGGCCAGGTCTGGCGGGCCAACGACGAGATCCTCGGCCGGCCCGTCGCGGTCAAGCTGCTGCGGAGCGAGTACGCCGAGGACCCCGAGTTCGTCGACCGCTTCCGCGCCGAGGCCCGCCGCACGGCGGCGCTGTCGCATCCCGGGATCGCCAGCGTCTTCGACTACGGCGAGACCGGCGACACCGACGCCGAGGGCACCACCGCCTATCTGGTCATGGAGCTGGTCGAGGGCGAGCCGCTGTCGGTGCTGCTGGCGCGGGAGGGCCGGCTCAGCGCCGCGCACACCCTCAACGTGCTGGCGCAGTCGGCGCTGGCGCTCGACTCCGCCCACCAGGCCGGCGTGGTCCACCGTGACGTGAAGCCGAGCAACCTGCTGCTGCGCAGGGACGGGGTCGTCAAGGTCACCGACTTCGGCATCGCGCACGCGGCCGACGAGGCGCCCCGGACCGAGGCGGGGATGGTGGTCGGCACCGCCGCCTACCTCTCGCCGGAGCAGGTCGCCTGCCGCCCGGCGACGCCGGCGAGCGACGTCTACGCCCTCGGCGTCGTGGCCTACGAGTGCCTGGCCGGGCGGCGCCCGTTCACCGGCGAGCACCCGATCGCGCTCGCGCTCGCCCACCGGCGCAGCGCCCCGCCGCCGTTGCCCGAGGACGTGCCCGACGCCGTGCAGGAGCTGGTGGCCTGGACGATGTCGAAGGTTCCCAGGGCCCGGCCGCCGAGCGCGGGCGCGCTCGGGCGCCAGGCGCTGGTGACCCGCGCGGGGCTTCCCGAGGGCTCCCGGCCCGATGACCCGGAGACGCCCACCGGCGGGTGGCTCCCGGTCATGAGCGGCTGGCACCCGGCCCTCGGCCGCGGCCGCGAGCCCGGCGACGACGGCCCGCCCCCGGTCGCCCCGAAGGCCCCCGCCAACGGCGACGCCAAGCCCAACGCGAACGGCAAGCCACCGGCGCCCGCCGACCAGGCGCCGAACGGCCAGGCGGCGGACGGCCAGCCATTGGAGGACCAAGCGGGTGGGCAGGCGACCGGCGAAGGTGGGCAGGCGACCGGCGAGTGGGCACCCGGGCCGCTCCTGGCCCGGCAGGCGGCTCGCGGGCCCGCGGGGGGGCCCGTTCGGGGGGCGGGTCGGTCTTGGCATCGGCGGAGGTTCGTGCTTGCGGTGGTGATGGCGCTGACGGTGCTGGTGGCGGGCGGGGTCACGGCGGCGACGAGGCAGCACGCGGTGGCGGTGGTGCCGTCGGTCGATGGCCAGCGGATCACCGCGGCGGGCCAGGCGCTGGCCCGCGCGGGCTTCGAGGTCCGGGAGCGCTCAGAACCCGATCGCAACGTGCGCGCCGGCCTGGTGGTCTCCCAGGAGCCCGCCGCCGGCACGCGGCTGGCCCGCGGGAAGCCGGTCACCATGGTGGTGTCCAGCGGCCCTCGCCTGGTGGTGCTCGATCCCTCGCGCTACCTCGGCAAGCCGCTCGACACCGTGCGCGCCGCCATGATCCGGCTCGGGCTGCGCGTCAGCGTGACCGGCCGAGCCTCGCCGACGGACGCGGGTATGGTCATCGCCATCAACCCGTCCGGCAGCCTGCATCAGGGCGACAGCGTGACGGTGACGGTCGCGACCAGCGCACGCCGACTCGAATCCTGAGCCGGCACTGGCAAAGGGAGCTGATGGCGGGGCGGCGGGCGAACGCTGGGGGGGAAAACGGCGACGATATCGGCGGCCGATCACCGTCGAAACCACCGCGGGGCGAAAGCATGGGAGTACTCGCCATGGCGGCGGGTTACGGTGTGGCGCGTTCAGCGCGTCGGTTTTCGCCAGCGACTGGGCGCGGTCACTCCGAGTCTTCTGAGGCGGCGTCCTGGGAGGGGGGCATCTGCAGCTCCCTGGCGAGCGCCTCGATCGCGTCGGCGGGGAAACGACGGTGGCCGCCGAGCGTCCGCATGTACGGCAGCTTCCCCTCTTTTGCCCAGCGGGACACGGTCTTGGGTGTGACGTGCAGGATTGCCGCCACCTCCGTGGCGGTCATGTATCCCGATCGGCTTGCTGGCCCCATGCGACTCCACCCCTTCTACATGCTGGCCGGTCACGCCGCCCCAAAGGGCGGCTTGCTGCGACGCCTTCGCGTCGTGCACGTTGCGTAGGCCGCCCTTCGTTGGACGTTGCGGGCCGAATTGACCGGCCAGAGATGACCGGCCGGATCTCGACCAAGGTCGAGGAGATGCTGGTCCTCGTCCCGGTCGAGCCTACGATACCTTCCGGCCGATGCACGACTCGGGCCTGGATCGTTGGTCGGCGCGTGCCCGTTACCGGAATTCTGCCTGCCGGACGGTCAATTCTCACCAATGACTCTAGGATTCGATCTCCACCTCCTCGCCGTCCTGCGCCCAGCGTGTATGGAAGGTACCGAATCGGTCCGTCCGGTGGTATGTGTGTGCCCCAAAGAAATCGCGCAGACCTTGTAACAGGTTGGCCGGACCCCGCTCGCGACGGATGCCGTCGTAGTAGGCGAGCGACGAGGCGAACGCCGGCGTGGGCACGCCCATCTCGACCGCGGTGGCGACCACCCTGCGCCAGGCCGGCTGCACGCCGGCGACGACGTCCCGGAAGTAATCGGCCAGCAGCAGGTTGCGGAGCCGCGGGTCCTGCTCGTAGGCGGCGCGGATGCGATCCAGGAAGCGCGCGCGGATGATGCAGCCGCCGCGCCAGATCGTGGCCATCGCGCCCAGGTCGACGTCCCAGCCGTACTGCTCGGAGGCGGTGGCGATCTGGTCGAATCCCTGCGCGTAGGCGATCACCTTGGAGGCGTAGAGCGCATCGCGGACGTCGTCGACGAACTGCTCGCCCGCGCGCCGCTCGGCACCCGGCCCCGGCAGGACCTTGGCGGCGGCGACCCGCTCGTCCTTGCGGGACGACAGCATCCGCGCGAACACCGCCTCGGTGATCGCCGTGATGGGAACGCCCAGCTCGAGCGCGGACTGGGCGGTCCAGCGGCCGGTGCCCTTCTGCTCGGCCTCGTCCTCGATCACGTCGACCAGCGGCCTCCCCGTGGCCGCGTCGACGTGGCCGAGCACGCGCGCGGTGATCTCGATCAGGTAGGACTCGAGCTCGCCCTGGTTCCAGCGGCCGAAGATCTCGGCGAGCTCGGGGGCCTGGAGGCCGAGGGCGTTGCGCAGCAGGTCGTAGGCCTCCCCGATCAACTGCATGTCGGCGTACTCGATGCCGTTGTGGACCATCTTCAGGTAGTGGCCGGCGCCGTCGGGGCCGACGTAGGTGCAACAGGGCGTGCCGTCGACCTTGGCGGCGATCGCGGTGAGCAGGTGCTCGACGGTGGCGTAGGCCTCTCTGGAGCCGCCGGGCATGATGCTCGGGCCGTGCAGGGCACCCTCCTCGCCGCCGGAGATGCCGGTGCCGATGAACTCGAGGCCACGTTCGAGCAGGGTGCGCTCGCGGCGGCGGGTGTCCTCGAAGAACGAGTTGCCGCCGTCGATCAGCACGTCGCCCGCGTCCAGGTGGGGGGCGATCTCGTCGATCACGGCGTCCACCGGGGGGCCGGCCTTGACCATGATCAGGATGCGCCTGGGGCGCTCGAGCGACCCGACCAGGTCCTCGATCGAGTAGGTCGGGGTGAAGGGCCCCTCGTCGCCGAAGCCGTCGATCAGCTCCCGCGTTCGGGCCGCGGTGCGGTTGTGCACCGCGACGGGGATGCCGTGCCGGGCCAGGTTGCGGGCCAGGTTCTGGCCCATCACAGCCAGGCCGGTGATGCCGAACTCGCTGCCGTTTCCCATGCTGGCTCCCTCCCGCTACTGGCTGGTCAGACCGCAGAGGATGGCACAGGTCGACCTCTGGCGGGCATGCTGGCCAGAATCTGTGGACAACCGCGACCGAGGAGGAGCCCGTGCCCAGCAGCCTCCACCCAGCCGGGGACCTGCCGCCGGCCGAGCCGGTCCGGCCCGGTCTGTGGAGCCTGCCGGTGCCGATCCCGAGAAGCCCCCTGCGCTACGTGCTCACCTACGCGTTCGAGGTGCCCGGCGGGGTGGTCGTGGTCGATCCCGGCTGGAACGCGCCCGAGTCGTTTGCGGCCCTGGAGGCCGGCCTGGCGACCATGGGCGCCGCGCTGACCGACGTGCGCGGCGTGCTGGTCACCCACCTGCACCCCGACCACTACGGACTGGCCGGGCGGGTGAGAGAGGTCTCCGGCGCGTGGGTGGCGCTGCACCCGGCCGACGCCGCCCTGGTCAACGATCGCTACGACCAGGTCGACGACCTGCTGGATCGGATCGCCGCCTGGCTGCGTGACGCGGGGGCGCCGGATTCTGAGCTGGTCGCCATGCGCGACGCGAGCATGGCGGTGCGCAGCGTGGTGGTGGTCACCCCGCCCGACGTCCTCCTGTCCGACGGCGACCGCCCCGACGTGCCGGGCTGGCAGCTCCTGGCGGTCCACACTCCCGGCCACACGCCTGGCCACCTCTGCTTCTACGAGGAGCGGACGGGGCTGCTGCTCAGCGGCGACCACGTGCTCCCGCGGATCACCGCCAACGTGTCGCTCCATCCGCAGTCGGGCAGCGACCCGCTCGGCGACTACCTCGCCTCGCTGGAGCGCCTGCGGAAATACGCCGACAGCCTGGTCCTGCCGGCGCACGAATGGCGCTTCGAGGGGCTCGGCGAGCGTATCGACACCATCATCGCCCACCACGAGGAGCGCCTGGAGGCCACCGCCGCGCTGGTCGCCGACGGCGCGGAGACGGTCTGGGAGGTGGCCACGCGGCTGCCGTGGTCGCGGCCGTGGGAGGAGATCCACGGCTTCATGCGCCGCGCCGCGGTCGGCGAGACCCAGGCCCACCTGGTGCTCCTGGAGCGCCGCGGCCAGCTCGACCGGACCGGCGAGCACCCGCTGCGCTGGCGCCGGGCTCCTCGGTGACCGCGGCGACGCGGCGGTCGGGGAGGCGCCGCGTCAGCACCACCCCGACCAGCGCGACCGCGCCGGTCAGGCCGAAGACCCCCGCCAGCGCGCTCGACTGCTCCCAGCCGGCCGCGGCGCCGGCGGCGACCAGCACGCCGCCAAGCCCGGCGCCGAGCGCGGTGCCGAGGGTGTCGGAGAGCTGGAGCTGCGCGCTGGCCGTGCCCTGCTCGGCGGCCGGCGCCAGCCCGAGCACGGTGACGGTGATCGGCGCGTAGGCGAGGCCGATCCCCAGCCCGCCGATGGCCCAGGCGACCACGCTGATCGCCACCGGGACGGCGTGCAGCAGCGACACCGCCATCACGGCGATGCCCACCACCACGACCAGCAGGCCGGTACGCACCAGGAAGCGGCTGCTCAACGACCGTGCTCCTCGCTCCTGGAGCCAGGCGCCGAGCGTCCACGAGAGCGTGGCGGCGGTCACCGCCAGACTCGCCATCGCCGGGGTTCGGCCGCGCACCGCGGTGATCGCCAGCGGCACGTAGGTGTCGGTGCCGAAGAACGCGAAGGTCAGCATCCCTCTGGAGAGCACGGCCGTGGGCAGGCCCTGGCGGGCGCGCAGCGTGCCGGCCGGGAGCAGGCGCAGCAGCGGCCGCACCCCGACCAGCAGCCCGGCGGCGGCCAGCACCACCGCCAGCGGGATGGAGCGGCCGGTCAGCCCGGCCAGCAGCAGCCCGGCGCCCCCCGCGACCCGCACCGCCTCCAGCAGCCGCGACCGGTGCGCGGCCGGAGGGGCCCCAGGGGAGCTCCCCGGGTGATCGGGTTGCTGCGGCGGCCCGATCCGCCGCACAGCAGGCAGTGCGAGACCGGCGGCGACCAGCACCAGCGGCAGCAGGCCGAGGAACACGTAGCGCCAGCTCAGGTGCGTCGCCACCAGCGCGCTCAGGGCCGGCCCGATCAGCCCCGGGACGACCCAGGCGGTCGACAGCACCGCGAACACGCGTGGGCGGAGCGCCTCGGGGTAGCTGCGGCCGATGGCCGCATAGGCGGTGGCGGGGATCGCGCCGGCGCCGATGCCCTGGAGCGCCCGCGCGAGCACCAGGATCAGCATGCTGGGCGCCAGCCCGCCGATGACCAGCCCGGCGGCGAACAGCAGGATGCCGAGCACGTAGGGCGGCCCGGGCCCGCGGCGGTCCGACTCGGAGCCCGCGACCACGATCCCGACCAGCGTGCCCAGGAAGAACGCGCTGGTGACCCAGCCGTACAGGCGCAGGCCGCCGAGGTCGTCCTTGATCACCGGCAGGATCGTCACGACGGCCAGGGCCTCGAAGGCGACCAGGGTCACGGTGAGGACCAGGCCGATCGTCAGAGCTCGCCGCGCCGGCGCGAAGAGCCCTTCCCGCTGGGCCTGCTGCATTTGCTCAACTGTAGCGGGTCCGCCTCACGGCGCCGCGGCGATCTCCCAGACGCTGGAGAAGCACTCGCCGGCCGCGAGCACGCGCAGGCCGAGGCCGTTGTTGAAGGCGTTGGCCGCGCAGGTGTACGGCTCGATGGCGATCGCGCGCCGCCGCACCTCGTCGGGCAGGCCGTCGCCGGTGAACACCTGGAGGAACGGGTAGCCGCGGTCGAGCAGCACGCTGAGGCGCGGCCGGCCGGAGGGCGCGGCCAGCTCGACCCTGGCCAGGCCGTCGGCGTCGCGCTCCAGGTCGGTGAAACCGGTGTCCATGACGCTGTCGCCGATCGCCCTCGGCTCGCGGAAGTCGAGCGGCGTGCCCGCCACACCCGCCCTGCCGGTCGGGATCATGCGCGCGTTCACCAGGAAGGAGGTGCGCGCGGGCAGCCTGAGGATGCATTCGTCGATCCTGGGCGTGCCGACGGTCAGGTAGGGGTGGAAGCCGGCGCCGTAGGGGGCCGGCACGGCGCCGAGGTTGCGGGCGCTCTGCCGCACGCGGAGCCCCGACGGGGTCAGCGTGTAGGCGACCCGCAGCGACAGCACGAACGGGTACCCGTCCCTGGCGTGCAGGACCAGGCCCATGACCAGGCGGCTCGGCGTGCTGCTGAGCGGCGCCCAGTTGAGCCAGCGGACCAGGCCGTGCATGGCGTTGGTCCGGTCCGGCTCGTCCAGCGGCAGCTCCAGGCTGCGGCCGTGGAAGGCGTAGCGCCCGCGGTCCACCCGGTTGGGGAAGGGGATCAGCACCTGCCCGCGGGAGGCCTCGGGCATGCCGTCGGCGGGAAAGCCCTGCAGGATGCTGAGCCCGCCCACCTCGAGCGCGCGCAGGGTCGCGCCGACCTCGGTGACCACCGCGCTGACGCCGCCACGGCGCAGCTCGAGCTGGCGTCCGGTCGGAAGGGCCCCGTCCTCGTCCGCGGTCCCCGGCTCGCCCTCGATCCTCGCCTGGTCCACCACCCCCCTGCCTCCCAGCCCGGCGGCTGTCACCTTGCCGCGCGAGTGGTCCTCCATGCAGGCACCTCCCTGAGTCACGTTCAGAAATGCACTTCGGGGATTTCGCCTAGATTGGGTGATCGTAACGCGTCATGCGGTCGCCCGCCTTCCGGACCCTGCCGGTTCTCCAGATTCCGCCCCATTCCGCTGGTACGATCGCCACTGCGACCGGGCGACCCCGTGCCCCGCTCCGAGCTGGGAACCCGCCGCCGCGAGGCTCCGGTGGGGGGGCTGCCACTGGCGAGAACGGGGGGCGTGTGGGGAGCCAGATCGAGCATACGGGGCTGAGCGGCGCCGAGGTCGCCGATCGCGTCGCGCGGGGGCTCGTCAACGACGTCCCCGAGGCACCCACCCGGACCTACGGCCAGATCGTCCGCGCCAACGTGGTCACCCGCTTCAACCTGCTGCTCGGGTCGCTGCTGGCGGTGATCCTGGTGGTCGGGCCGATCCAGGACGCGCTGTTCGGGATCGTGCTGGTGGCCAACACCCTGCTCGGCATCGTCCAGGAGGTCCGCGCCAAGTGGACGCTGGAGCGGCTGGAGCTGGTCAACGCGCCGCGCGCGACCGTGCTCCGCGACCGCGAGCAGCGCCAGATCCAGGTCGGCGAGGTCGTGCTCGACGACCTGCTGGAGGTCGGGCCTGGCGACCAGGTGGTGGTCGACGGCAAGGTGCTGGACTCGACCGGGCTCGAGGTCGACGAGTCGATGCTGACCGGCGAGTCCGAGCCGGTCGGCAAGAGCCCGGGCGAGGAGATCCTCTCCGGCAGCTTCGTGGTCGCCGGCGGCGGCAGCTACCGCGCCACCAGGGTCGGCGGCGACGCGCAGGCCGCGCGGCTGGCCGAGCGTGCGCGGCGCTTCACGCTGGCTCGCTCGGAGCTGCGCGCCGGCATCGACCGGATCATCACCATGGTGACCTGGGTGCTGATCCCCACGGCGGCGCTGCTGTTCGCCAGCCAGCTCATCACCCAGCACCAGGACCTCCGCAGCGGGCTCCGCGGCGCGGTGGCCGGCTCGGTGGCGATGGTCCCCGAGGGGCTGGTGCTGCTGACCAGCGTGACCTTCGCCGTCAGCGTGGTGCGGCTGGGCCGCAGGCAGGTGCTGGTGCAGGAGCTGCCCGCCGTCGAGACCCTGGCACGGGTGGACGTCCTCTGCTTCGACAAGACCGGCACGATCACCGCGGGGGACCTGGCCGTCCAGGACGTCGTCCCGCTCGGCGACCGCCCCGCCGGCGCGGGCGCGGTTGCGCTCGGCGCCATCGCGGCGGCCGACCCGAACCCCAACGCGACCCTGCGCGCGATCGCCGCCGCCTACCCGGCGCCGGACGGCTGGGAGGCCACCAAGGTGGTGCCCTTCAGCTCGGCGAGGAAATGGAGCGCGGCCAGCTTCGAAGGGCACGGCGACTTCGTGCTCGGCGCCCCGGAGGTGCTGCTGGCCGCCGGCGGCGGGACCGACCGGGAGCTGCTGCGCCGCACCGAGGCGATCGCGGTCGAGGGCCGCAGGGTGGTCCTGCTGGCCGCCGCGCCCGAGCCGGTGGCCAACGGCGAGCTTCCCGGCGGCCTGGAGCCGGCGGCGTTCGTGGTGCTCGGCGACCGCGTCCGCGCGGACGCGGCCCCGACCATCGCCTACTTCCGCGACCAGGGCGTCCGCACCAAGGTGCTCTCCGGGGACCACCCGCGGACGGTGGCGACGGTCGCGCGCCAGGTCGGCATCCCCGGCGCCGACGAGCCGGTCGACGCCCGCTCGCTGCCCACCGACCCGGCCGCGCTCGCGGGCCTGCTGGAGCGCCGCTCGGTGTTCGGCCGGGTGGTGCCCGACCAGAAGCAGGCCATGGTCGCCGCCCTGCACACCCGCGACCACGTGGTGGCGATGACCGGCGACGGGGTCAACGACGTGCTGGCGCTCAAGGACGCCGACCTCGGCATCGCGATGGGCAACGGCAGCCCCGCCTCGCGCGCGGTCGCGCAACTGGTGCTGCTGTCGAGCCGCTTCGCCACCCTGCCCGACGTGGTCGCCGAGGGCAGGCGGGTGATCGCCAACATCGAGCGGGTCGCCAAGCTGTTCGTGACCAAGACCGTCTACGCCACGGCGCTGGCGGTCGCGGTCGGCATCGCCCGGCTGCCCTTCCCGTTCCTCCCCCGCCAGCTCACCCTGGTCGGCAGCCTCACCATCGGCATCCCGGGGTTCTTCCTGGCACTGGAGCCCAACCTCCGCCGCGCGCGGCCCGACCTGGTCCGCCGGGTGCTGGCGTTCGCGGCGCCGGCGGGCCTGGTGGCGGCCGGCGCCACCCTGATCGCCTACTGGCTCGCGCACCGCAGCCCGAGCGTGCCGCTGGACCAGGCGCGGACCACCGCGACCATCACCCTCACCGGCGCCGGCCTGGAGGTGCTCTGGTCGCTGTCACGGCCGCTCAACGCGCTCCGCGTCACCATCCTGGCCTCCATGGTCGGCGCCCTGGTGGGCGTGCTGGCCATCCCCTGGCTGCGCGATCAGTTCGCGCTGGCGCTGCCCCCCGCCTCCGTCCTGATCGGCGTCGCCATCCTGCTCGCGGTCGTCGGCGCGGCCATCGAGATCGTCCACCGCAAGATCGGCTAGCCGGCGAGCCGCCCCCGCGACCACTGCGTTTGACATTGGTCGGGTTGATTTGGCAGGGTTACGCCGCTGTTGCTGCCCATCCCCCAGAGTCCCCCAACTCGGGTCAGCAGCGAGCCATGGGTCGCGCGCCGCCATCGAGCGTCCGCACCCCGCTGCCGTCGACCGACCGGTTCGAGCGAGAGGCTGGCACGGTGCGAGACGAGCGAACCTCCGGCCGCAGGGCCACCCCGCAGCACGCCAAGCGCGTGCAGCCCTGGTTCGCCAATCTGCGCATGGCCGTCATGATCGTGCTGCCACTGGTGCTCGCGTGGTTCCTGATGCCGGCCGACGCCCGCCCCCTCGGCTCGACCGCCGACCACGCCAAGACGAGCGGCAACGCCACCCAGACCAACGCCAGGGTCGGACGGACCATCCCCGGGGGCAGTGCCGGCGCCGCGCAGCCGGCGACCACCGGAGCCAAGCGGAAGCCGGCCGCGACCACCACGACCAGAGCGCCGGCGACCACCAAGGCGCCCACGACCACCAGCCGGCCGAGCACCACCGCCGCGGCGCCGTCCTCGACCGGAGCGCCGGCGACCAGCCGGGCCAATACCGTCGCGGAGAAGATCACCCAGCAGCTGTTCGCCCGCCTCAACGCCGAGCGGCAGGCCAGGGGCCTGGACACCCTCACGTGGGACGCCGACCTGGCCAACATGGCGGCCGACTGGTCCCAGCACATGGCCAGCACCGGGGACTTCGAGCACCGCGACCTGGGCGCCGCGTCCAGCCTGCCCGGCATCGACAAGTTCTCCGCGCTCGGCGAGAACATCGCCTGGGTCGAGGGCTACCCGAACGAGGCGCTCCAGCTCCACACCGGCTGGATGCACTCGGACGGCCACCGCAGCAACATGCTCCAGCCGGGCTTCGACTCGGTGGGGATCGCGGTCGTCTGCTCCGGTGGGCGCGCCTGGGCAACCCAGAACTTCGGCCGGCTCGACGACTCCAAGGCTCCGGACATGACCTCCGGCACGCCTCCGGAGAACCCCATCGTCGCGACCGCGGCAGACGGCCTCAGCTGCTGAATCACGGCCGGCGGCTGGAGGCGCTCAGCCCGCCGACGCCGGAGTCACCGTGACCGCGACCCGGTGCACGTCGTTGTCGGCGTAGCCGCCGAGGTTCCACTGCGGGCTGGTCGGCCACCCGCGCGCCCATCATTTCACTGCGGTATGTTCGCGGCAGCGGAATGCGGAGGTGGGCAGATGGGCCGACGCGAGGACGGCTGGACGGTCGAGGAGGCCAACGCGGCGCTGGAGCGCGTGCGGGCGACCGTGCGCCGGATCCAGGCGCTCACCGGGACCCGCAGGGAGCAGCCCAGCAAGGAGATGGCCGCGCGGATCCACGGCAACGGGCAGCGCAACGGCCAGCGCCACGGGACCGGCGGCCAGCAGGCGGCGGAGCTGCGGGCGGCCCTGGACGAGCTGTCCGCCGAGGGGATCCTGCTGCGCGACGTCGACAACGGCCTGGTCGACTTCCCGGCGCGCTCGGCCAGTGGGCGGCCCTACTGGCTCTGCTGGCTGGTGGACGAGCCGGAGGTCGCCTGGTGGCACTGGCCGGAGACGGGCTTCGCCGGCCGCAGGCCCCTCTCCGACCCGCCCGACTGAGCGGGCCACGATCGGCGGTAGCCGGACCGCTCAGGTGCCCGCCCGCCAGCCGGACAGGTACTCGAGCTGGCGGTCGGTCAGCTCCTCGAAGCGCACCCCCAGGGCGCGCAGCTTGTGGCGGGCGACGCGGTCGCTGATCGAGGGCGGCACCGCGTGCACGCCGGGTGCCAGCGTCCCGCCGGCGGTGGCGAGGTGCTCGACCGCCAGCGCCTGGGTGGAGAAGGTCAGGTCCATCACCTCGGCGGGGTGCGCCTCCGCGCACGCCCGCCCGACCAGGCGGCCCTCTGCCAGCAGCACGATCGAGCCGCCGCCTGGCAGCACGTACTCGACCACGTTGGGGCGGGCCTGCCTGGCCTCGACCGCGCGGGCGCGGAGCCCGGCGACGTCGATCTCCACGTCGAAGTGGCCGGAGTTGCAGACGATCGCGCCGGGCTTCATGGCCTCCATGTGCGCCAGGGTGATCGCGTCGCGGTTGCCGGTGACGGTCACGAACACGTCGCCGACCGCCGCCGCCTCGGCCATCGGCAGCACCTGGTAGCCGTCCATCACGGCCTCCAGCGCCTTGATCGGCTCGACCTCGACGACCACCACTCGCGCGCCCATGCCGCGCGCCCGCTGCGCCACCCCGCGGCCGCACCAGCCGTAGCCGGCCACCACCAGGACGGAGCCCGCCAGCAGCACGTTGGTGGCGCGCAGGATCCCGTCGACGGTGTTCTGGCCGGTCCCGTAGCGGTTGTCGAACAGGTGCTTGGTGTCGGCGTCGTTGAGCGCGAGCATCGGGTAGCGCAGCGCGCCGGCGGGTTGGACGCGCACAGCGACAGCTCGGCGCCGCCGGCCACCAGGGCGCGGCAGAGGTTGGCCGTCTCGGTGGTGACGTGCAGGCAGGCGCCGATCCGGACCCCCTCCAGCGGCCGGGCGAGCTGGAACTCGTCCCGGATCGCGGCCAGCACCGGCATTCGCCTGGCGGCGAAGTCGATCTTGCGGCGGCCCGCGGCTGCCAGGGCCGGGTCCTTCAGCATGCGGTCGATCGTCCTCACGGTTCCTCCATCAGCTCGCCAGTCGCAGCAGGGCCCGCGCCTTCCGGGTCTCGAAGTCCAGCGCCGCCGCGTGCCCGGGCTCGCGGGCGGCGCCCTGGACCGCGCCCTCGCGGCCCACGGCCGCCCGCCCCGCCCCCGCCGGCTGGCGGCGGGTCAGGCGGCCGAGGGTGGCGATCTCGCCGCGCAGCGCGGGCTCGTGGACGGCACGCAGGGCGAAGGCGACGGCGGCGGGCGGCACGCCGTAGCGCTCCTCCAGGTCGGCGGCGTAGGCGGCGGCCAGCAGGTCGTGCTCGCCGTAGGTCCGGTACCCGCCGGCGGTGCGCGCCGGGGCCAGCAGGCCCAGGGACTCGCGGTAGCGCAGCATGCGGGCGGTGGTGCCGAGCCGCGCGGCGGCCGCGCCCACCACCTCGGCCAGGCCGGGCCGGATGCCGTGGCGCAGCGCGAGCCGTTCCAGGTCGGTTGCCATGGGCCGGAGGCTAGCAACCTTGACAATTTAGTGTCAAGGTTGCCGCCGGCAGTGGCGGTGGAGCCCTGGAACGGCATCGTTCAGCGCGTCGCCGTCACCATCCCGCTCGCGGCGATGGCCGCCTTCGCCACCGAGCTGCTGGCCACGAACCCCGGCCGGGACCCGCGGCCTAGGCGGTCGCCTCCGCCAGGACCTTCTCGGCGTGGCCATCGGCCTTGACGTTGTACCAGGCGCGCTGGACCGCGCCCTGCTCATCGATCAGGAAGGTCGAGCGGAGCACGCCGACGGTGGTCTTGCCGTAGCGGTTCTTCTCGCCCCACGCGCCGTAGGCCTCCATCACCTGATGATCGAGGTCCGACAGCAGCGGGAAGCGCAGCCCGTACTTCTCGCGGAAGGCGCGGTGGCTGGCGGCGTCGTCCGCGGAGATGCCGACCACCGGCACGCCGGCCCGCTGGAACCCGTGCAGGTTGTCGTTGAACTGGCAGGCTTCCGTGGTGCAGCCGGGGGTGTCGTCCTTTGGGTAGAAGTAGACGATCACCTTGCTGCCCTTGAAATCGTCCAGGGAGACGGTCTTGCCGTCCTGGTCCGGGAGGCTGAATGGCGGCGCTGGCGCGCCGGGATCGAGCTGCGGCATGGAGCTCCTCACTGCATTCGACGAGTGAAGGTCGCTCCAGACTGTAGATCAGGTGCGGTAGACGAGCACCCGGGTGCCGGGGACCAGCTTGCTGTAGATCGCGTCCATGCTGGCGGTGGTGACGCGGATGCAGCCGTGGCTGGCCGGGTACGGCGGGACGTTCGGCGCGCCGTGGATCGCGTAGGGGCCGTCGAAGTACGCCGGCCGGTACATCAGGCCGAGGTAGCTGCGGTGCCAGCCGTTGACCTTGCGGCCGATCCGGAAGCTGCCCTCCGGGGTGTGCGCCCGGCGGACGCTGCCGTGCGACAGGTAGGTCCGGCCCGATGCGGACGAGGCGTCCAGGATCTGCTGGATCCTGCCGCTGCTGACGATGTAGATGACCTGGAGGGTGAGGTCCGCCTCGACGTGCAGGCCGCTGCCGCCCAACCGCGGGCGCGGCCGCCTCGGGTGGGCGAGCGCCTTCATGGTCTTGGGCCCGGCGATGCCGTCACGGCTCAGGTGGTTCACCTTCTGGAACGCCACCACGGCGTGCTGGGTCGCCGACCCGTACTGGCCGTCGACCTTGCGGACCTCGTAGCCGAGGGTGGCGAGCTGCCGCTGGAGCGCGGCGACGCCCTTGCCGTGGTCACCGGGACGGGCCGTGGCGGGCAGCGCCAACGCCCGCGGCTTGGGCCGCGTGGCCGCCGCGCCGGGCACCGCCTGGGCGGGCCCGTTGCCCGCCTGGCCCAACCCCTGGGCCGCCTGGCCGGACCCCTGGGCCGCCTGGCCCGATCCCGGCCCGGCCATGCCGCCCGAGGTGGCGGTGGCGGAGCTGCTGGTGGCTGGAGTGGTGGTGGCGACGCCGGCCGCGGTGCCCGTCTGACCGGACGCCGTGCCGCACGCGGCCAGCGCCAAGCAGGCGACGATCGCGATGCCGAGCAGACCAGTGCGCTTCCATGGGTCGCGCCACCATGCCATTCCCGCTCACCATCCCTTTCGAGCAGCGTCTGAGTCGTCCGGGTCAATTAAGGCTTTCCCGCACGGCGTCTTTCGTATCAGGGATGGGCGCGGTTCGCGGTCACGGAGGGATAACAGTTGCTAACAGCGCTGCGGACCGGTCGAGCTGGTCGAGCGTCGGCAGCGGCGGCGGCGCGCTGGTGAGCCAGTGTTCGGCGTAGCGGCCGGCGACCCGGGCGGCCCGCTCGTCGCCGTGGCTGGCGAGCCGGTGAGCGGCGTGCGCGACCAGCATCCCGGCGGCACAGCTGCGCCCGAGCCGCATGGCGAAGCCGCGGAGATGCGCCTGGACGGCGGCGGCGTCCGAGTCCTGGAAGGCCCGCAGCTCCTTGGCGAGCGCCTGGATGGACCGCCCGACGAGGTCGCCGGCACGGTCGAGCCCGCTCGCGCGCTCGGCGCCCTCCGGCCAGCCGCGCGGGGGCTCGAGCTGGGCGTCGAGGTCCTCCAGCAGCGCCGTGACCGCCTGGTCGGTGCGCTCGGCGCGGACCAGGTCGAGGCTGAGCACGTTGGTGGTGCCCTCCCAGATCGGCAGCACCTGGGCGTCGCGCAGCAGCCTCGGGATGCCGGTGTCCTCGATGTAGCCGGCGCCGCCGAACGACTCGACCACCTCGCTGGCGTGCGCCACCGCGTCCTTGCCGGTGAGCAGCTTCACCACTGGGACCAGCGCGCGCAGGGCGCGCTGCTCGCGCTCGGAGGCCAGGCCGTGCTCTGCGCGGCCGAGCAGCTCCGCGGCGCGCGCCACCAGCGCGAAGGCCGCCTCGGCCTCGACCGCCAGGTCCACCAGCGTCTCGCGGTGCAGCGGCAGGTCCCGCAAGCGCTGGCCGAAGGCCTGGCGCACGCGCGCGTAGGCCACGGCCAGCTCGACCCCGCGGCGCATCCCGGCGGCGGCGCTGATGCCGTTGTGGACCCGGGTCACGTTGAGCATCCCGGCGATCTTCTTGAGGCCGGCCTCGACCCCGCCGACGGGCGTGGCCACGGCGCCGGCCAGCTCCAGCTCGGCGGTGGGCACGGCGCGGGTGCCGAGCTTGTCCTTCAGCCGGTTGACCAGGATGGTCTCGCCGAGCTGCGAGCGGCCGGTCAGCGGGTCGACCGCCTCGACCAGGAACAGCCCGAGCCCGCGGCTGCCCGGATCGGCGCCCTCCGGCCGGGCCAGCGCCAGCGCGCAGTCGGCGGTGGTCGCCGAGGTGAACCACTTGACGCCGTACAGCCTCCAGCGGCCCCGCTCGTCGGTCCTGGCGACGGTGGCGGTGCGGCCGACGTCCGAGCCGCCCTCGCGCTCGGTCATCCACTGGCCCGAGGTCCATGCCCGCTCCGGGTCGCGCGAGGTCAGCAGCGGGACCACCCGCTCGCGCAGCTCCGGCGGGGCGTGGTCGAGCAGGACCCGGACGGCGGCGTCGCTCATCGCCAGCGGGCAGGTCGCCACCGCCGAGGACGGCGCGTACAGGTGCAGCAGGGCGTGCTGGAGCACGCGCCCGTGCGGGCCGTGACGGCCGTCGTAGGCCACCGCCACCAGGCCGGCGCGCGCCTGCGCCGCCAGCAGCTCCTCCCAGGCGGCGCTCACCTCGATGCGGTCGACCCGCCGGCCCCAGGCGTCAAACTGGACCAGCCGCGGCGGGGCCGCCTCGGCCAGCGCGCCGAGCCTGGCCAGCTCGCCGGCGGCGGCCTCGCCCATCGCGTCCAGCTCCGGGGTGGCCTCGGCCAGCAGCTCGGCGGGCAGCAGCCGCTCCAGGTGCTCGCGCAGGACGGTGTCGGACCGGAAGGTGTTGGTGAGGGTTGGCGGCTCTTGGAAGAACGTCACCGCGTTCCCCTTTCGGTTCGGGACGGCTCCAGCTCGTTCAGGATCTCAAACAGCTGGGCGAAGCGGTTGATCGTGACCCTGCCGATCGCCGGCAGCAGGCGTTCCTGGTTGATCAGCAGGAAGCGGGCGGGCTGGTAGCGGTCGATCGGCTGGCCGAGCGCGTACTCGACCCGTTTGACCAGCGCGCCGCCGCTGGGCAGCTCGCTGGCACGCGGCGCGCGCAGGCCCGACCAGGCCAGCAGCTCCAGGTAGAAGCCCTCGCCGAACAGGTCCTCGATGCCCGCCTCCGCGGTGCCGGTGACCTCGGTGAGGGCCACCAGCCGCTCCGGCAGCAGCAGGCCGTCGGCGACCAGCTCGGTGACCTCGGGATGGCCGGCGCCACGGCTGAGCAGCACCGCCGCCCGCAGCGGCGCGCCCAGCATCGCCGCCAGCGCCGGGATGGCGTGCAGGCCGCCGGCCGGCAGCGGCACCCAGCGGGGGTCCAGACCGCCGCGGCCGGCCTCGCGCAGGTAGGCGCTCATGACCTCCAGGTAGACCAGGTCGGCGGGGCTCGACACCAGCAGGGTGTCGGGCCCGAGGTCGACCTCGGCGGCCACCCGGCTGGCCAGCGCCGCCCGCAGCGGCACCAGCGTGTCGGGATGCACCGCGCCGGCCGGCTCCCGGACCCTGGTGCCCTCGCCGTCCAGGTCCTCGACGGTGCGCACCCGCCGCGGCGCCGTGGGATCGACCATGAACGGCGAGTGGGTGGTGTAGACGACCTGGTGGCGCGGGGCGAGCCGCTCGCCGATGTAGCGCAGCAGGTCGGCCTGGGCGGCCGCGTGCAGGCCGAGCCCGGGCTCGTCCAGCAGCACGACGAGCTGGTCGGTCTCGCGGACCTCGGAGAACGCCGCCACGAACGAAAAGAACCAGACGAAGCCCTCGGAGCGCTCGCCGAAGTTCATGGTCACCCGGTGGCGCTGGTCGCGGATGCGGATGTCGAGGAAGGGCCCGGGCTCGCCCCCGGGGCCCTTGGGCCGGAAGTCCACGTCCAGCTCGACCTCGAGGTCGGGCCCCTGGCTCCAGTAGCGCAGCACCTCGGCGCCGATGCGCTCGGCCGCGACCTCCAGCGCCACCTTGCGGCGCTCGTAGGTCGACTCGACGAAGTCGTCGGCGCCCACGCCGGCCAGCCGCAGCAGCGAGCGGGCGGTCCGCTCGCCGGGAGCCAGCCGGGTCGGCGGCAGGGTCTGCAGGCGCGGGATGCTGACGCGCCCAGGCAGCACGTTGTACTGGCCGAAGTACAGGAAGCGGGGCACCCGGGCGGTGACGAAGGAGGCCAGCGCCGCACCGCCGCCGCGGGCCCGGCCGTCGTCGTCCTGCTCGACCACCAGGCGCCGCCGCCCGCCGTAGGTGCGGTCCAGCCGCACCGTGCGCGAGGTGACCACGCCGGGGCCGAACTCTCCCCAGAGGTCGTCCACGTCGGCGTCGTCCAGCTCGAAGGTGGCGCTGACGGGCACGGTCGCCGCGATCTCCTCCTCGCTGCCGCGCAGGCGCCGCGGGTAGTCGCGCAGCTCGTCGAAGGCGAGCGGGTCGTCGGCCAGGGGGTTCAGGCGGGCCAGCGCCTCCAGGAAGGCGGTCTTGCCGCTCTCGTTGCGACCCACGAGGCAGGTGACGTCAGGCTCGAACCGGACGACCTCGGAGTCGTCGATGCTCTTGAATCTCTTCACGATCGCGCTTGTGAGGTGCATTTTGCCGTGCCCAGCCGATCCCCCCATTTCGCCGGGGGCAATCCTACGAGAGCCGGGCGCATGATGCGCGGTCGAGGTGTGGCCGCCGTCGTCCTTCACGGTGCCACGCCCCATCCCAGCTCGCTGCGCCGGACCCGCGCGTGCGTACCGTCTGGGTCACCTGCGCGGGATCATCCGCTTACCGGACGAACCCGCTGATTCGGCTGATGCGGATTTGACTCTTCGGCGCGATATTGGAGAACCTGCGCGGGTCATGCTGCGAGCGGCAGAATTCGACCGATGAAAGGACCCAGCGTGACCCAGTCAGACAGCGCGGCCGCCAGCGAAAGCTCGAGCAGCCGCTCGCCGGACGCAGGTCGACCTCGAGCGGTCTGCGCGCAGCTTCGGCGGAGGCTCGGTGCAGCTCGCCGATCTCGAGGAAGTCGACGTCCGGACCGTCTTCCAGCGCGACGGCGACGGGTTCTCCGGCTGGCTGGCGGGGAACCTGGACAGGCTCTCCAAGGAGCTCGGCGTCAGCGGCCTGCGCGAGGTCGGCCGCGACATCGCGGTCGGCTCCTTCACCGTGGACATCCTGGCCCAGACGGACAAGGGCCGCCGGGTGGCCATCACCAACCAGCTCGAGACGACCGACCACATCCACCTCGGCCAGGTGGTCACCTTCGCCGCCGGCCTCGAAGTGTCCGCCGTGATCTGGATCACCACCAAGGTCGGCGAGGAGCACCGCGCCGTGCTCGACTGGCTCAACCAGCACGGCGACGACGAGGTGCGCTTCTTCGCGGTGGAGCTTCGCCTGCTGCGCATCGGCAACTCCCTGCCGGCGGCGGTGTTCAACGTGGCGACCAAGCCGAACGACTGGCAGAAGGTCGCGCGCCAGCGGCAGCGAGTCAGCTCGCCGTTCAACTCGCGCATGCGCGAGTTCTGAATCCCGCGACGGCACCTTCCCTGACGCCGGACCCTCCCTTGGGGGTCCGGCGTTGCTGGTGCTGTTCCCGAGGCTGCTGGCCGTCTGAGCGCGGGCAGGAAGCGGCCCGCGCTCAGACGGAACCCCGGATGGCCCGGTGCCCCGATCAGCTCAGCTCGGGGTCGTTGACGTTGAGCAGCCAGCGCGGCGAGGGGCCGACCTTGACGACGTCACCAAGGCGATCGACGCTGCCGTTGCCCTCGCCGTCCTCCAGCTCGTCGAGGTCGACCAGGGATGCGCCCGTGTACTCCAGGCCGTAGTAGCGGTACAGGGCTGCTTCGTCCTGCGGCCACAACCGCCCGCCCGCCGGCATGCCAGGCGCGCGCTGAACGGTTGCCAGCTCGAACGGCAGCTGGATGCCCACTGCCAGCTCGTTGGCCTCGCCGAGCGGGACCAGGCTGGTCTTCCCGTCGGCCTGCTCCAGATCGAGCAGGGCCCATCCGGGCTCGTCGGTCTCGGCGTCGTAATAGACATCCACAACCGAGCCGATCCGGTGACCGTCGCGATCCAGCGCGACACGACCCTTCCACCTGCGCACGACATCAAACGCCGGCATCTGCCCCCCCAACAACTCGTCGGTGCCGCCCGAACCGAGCGACACGTGGCTTCTGCGCGGCGGATGTTACCTGGGCCTTCGATCGCTAGAACAGCGGACTTCGAGGTGAGTGACCGGATAACGACGATCTTTTACGCAAACTCTTCGCCAGACAGCGGCGCAATTGGCACCCGCAATAGCGGAAACGGGATGCAATTGGCACCGGCAGTTGCACCGCGGGCCGCTCCATTGCCGTCGAGGTCTGGCGCCCGGGACCGGGCCCCGCTCAGGCCTCCAGGGCCGGCATCTCGGCGGCCAGGCGCTCGGCCTCGGCGTCCAGCTCGCCGGCGTCGAGCGCCGCGGCCGCCAGCTCCCCGTTGCCGGCGGCGGCCTCGAGGATGGTGCCGGGACACTCGCGGTGGGCGCCGCCCTCGTGGGCCGCCGCGTTCACCTTGCCGAGCACTTCGGCGAGGACTTGGACCTCGTCGTCGGCGAGGTGGCGGGCGAAGTGCTCCTCGATGCCGCGGAGGTGCACCGGCGCGGCCCGGCGCAGCAGCGCGCGCCCCTCGTCGGTGAGCACCGCGTAGGCGCCCCGCCGGTCGGAGGGGCAGCGCTCGCGGCGTACCAGCCCGGCTTCCTCCATGCGGTCCACCAGGCGCGAGAGCCCGCTCTTGGAGAGCAGCACCGACTGGGCCAGCTCCAGCATCCGCATGCGGCCGTCGGGCGCCTCGGCCAGCTTGAGCAGCACTTCGAACTTGCTGAGGGGCAGGCCGCGCTCCTGCTCCAGCTCGCGCTCGAGCAGGTCGGTGACCGCGGCATGCGCCTCCATGAGAGCCCGCCACGCGGCCAGGCGTGCGGCGTCGGGACGGTTACGCATGCGCCCATGGTAGGACGAACCTGCGACTCCCGGGTAGTTGCGGCGGCAACCACAAGCTCGGCCAGCTCGGACGACCGCCGGCGCGACCCCTGGTCCATCCGGGGCGCCGCCGCGGCCTCAGATCGCCCGCAGGCCAGCCAGGACGCGCTGGAGGAGAGCCAGGTCTGGCTGGGCCTCGGGGCTGCTGGGGCGGTGGATGGAGACGAGGCCCTCGGCCGCCATGTCGCCGACCAGCACCCTGGTCACGCCCAGCGGCAGGTCGAGATGGGCGGACACCTCCGCGATCGAGAGCACCTGGCGACAGAGGTGGGCGATCGTCCGCCGCTCCATGCTGAGCCGCGGCGACTCGCTGTCACCGAGCGCGGTCGTGGCCACCAGCGACTCCACCTCCAGTTCGGTGTGCCGCGAGCGGGTGCGCCCACCGGTGACGGCATAGGCGCGCAACAGCCGGCTCGGACCGCCGCTCGGGTGGGAGCCGTCGGCGTCGGGGGTACGCATCGCCCGTCCTCCGTCCAGGGCGCGTCGATCGTCACGAAGCAGGTGGTGGACTGTCACCCGCCGGTGGCTCGTCCGGCGGGCGGCCAGGCCGGCGGCTGTGGGCCGTGACCCGGCCGTGCACCATTCCGGTGCGGTAGTCGTCGAAGAGATCGTTGGAATGCCGGTCACCCGGGCCTCCCACGGATGGCGCCGGATCGACGCCGGGCTCCGGCAGCGGCTCGAAGATCGAATGCTCCGATCCCGCCGGCCGCCGTGGCCCGTGGCCGGCCGGGCCGTCGCTGTGGCCACCACCGTCGGCGCCGGTGGAAGCCAGGCCGGCGCCGGTGGGCGCGCCGTCGCCATCGGGCCAGGGGATCGGGGCGGGGAGCTGGCCGGTCGAGGGCTGCGGGCCGCCGGCCATCGAGCGCGCCATCTCGGGCTCGGCCAGCAGCAGCGCGCTCGGGATCAGCACCAGCGCGGTCACCCCGCCGTACCACGAGTGCCGGAGCTGCACCTGGATGCCGTGCCGCTCCGCCAGCCGCCCCACCACGAAGAACCCCAGCATCCGCGAGAGGGCGAAGTCGATCTGCGGCGGGTTGGCCAGCCGCTCGTTGGCCCCGGCCAACTCGTCCTCGGTCATGCCGAGGCCGCGGTCCTCGATCTCGATCAGGTAGCCGGTCGCGGTCGGCTCCGCCGCCACCCGCACCGGGGTGTCCGGCGGCGAGAAGGTGGTCGCGTTCTCGACCAGCTCGGCCAGCAGGTGGACCACGTCGCTGGTGGCGTGGCCGGCGAGCAGCACGTCGTCGCCGGTCATCAGCTCGACCCTGGTGAAGTCCTCCACCTCGGAGCCGGCCGCGCGCATCACGTCGGCGAGCGGGATCGGCTCGCTCCAGCGCCTGCCCGGCTCCGCGCTGGCCAGCACCAGCAGGTTCTCCGCGTTGCGGCGCATGCGCGTGGCCAGGTGGTCGAGCCGGAACAGCTCGTCGAGGTGGTCGGGGTCCTCGGTCCTGCGCTCCAGCTCCTCGATGAGGTTGAGCTGGCGGTCGATCAGGCTCTGACTGCGCCGCGCCAGGTTGACGAACATGTCGCCGATGGACTTCCGCAGCGCCGCCTGCTCGGTGGCGACGCGCACCGCCACCCGGTGCACCGAGTTGAACGCGGTGGCCAGCCGGCCGATCTCGTCGGTGGACCTGATCGGCAGCCCGCCGGCCGCCTCCTGCGCGATCGCGGTCAGCTCGGCGCCCTCGTCGGCCCGCTGCAACCGTTCCACCACGCCCGGCAGCTCGGTGGCGGCCACCTCGCGGACCCTGCGCTCCAGAAGCACCAGCGGCCGCGCCATCGATCGGCCCAGCAGCAGCGACGACCCGAGCGCCAGCGCCACGACCAGCACCATGGCCGCCACGTCGGTGGTGGCGCGGCGGACCGCCGCCGACCTCGCGGCCGCGCTGGCGCTGGCGACGTCGCCCGCCACGCGCAGCTCCACCTGGTGGAGCAGGTCGACCTTTGCCGAGCTGGCGAAGAACCAGTCCTTCGGCGCGATGCCCCGGGGCAGGTCCCGCGCGGTCAGCACCGCCTGCCGCATGCCGGCGATCCGATCGATGTCCGGGCCGGTCACCGTCTCGCCGAAGAAGTCGCGCTGCGCCTGGGTGGCGGCCTGGCGGAACTGCGCGAGGTAGGCCTGCTCCTCACCGGTCAGCGTGGCGAACTGCTGATACTCCTCCGGCCCGAAGGTGCCGGCGGTCAGCACCGAGAACAGCAGCCCCTGGGCCTGTGAGGCGGCCTCCTTGGCCCGGGCCATCGCCACCAGCGCGTCCACGTTGTTGCCGAGCGAGCCGCTGCCCTGCTGCGCTCCGACGTCGCCGATGACCGCCAGCAGCGCGTCGATCTGGCCGCCGTAGTGGCCGGCCACCTGCAAGGTGTTGAGCGGCTGGCTCTCCATCCGCGAGCGGAAGTCGGTCAGGTCGCGGAGCGAGCCGTTGGCGGTTCGGAGGTCCCTGCGGAACCGCGCCGAGAAGCCGCTGGTGTCGAGCGACCGCAGGTTCTTCTGGAACGACTGGAGGGCGGTGTTCACCAGGACCCGGTCGGCGATCATCGTCCCGTCGTTCGCCCGCTTGCCGCTGGCGACGTACCCGCCGGAAATCGCCCGCTCGCGCTGGAGCGCGTCGACCATCGCGGTCAGGCTGGAGACGAACTGGGTGGCGCGGTTCAGCCGGTCGGCCTCGACGCGGCTCCCTACGCTCGACACCACCTGGACGGTGGCGAAGGCCACCAGGGCGAGCAGCGGCACGACCACGATGGCCAGCAGCTTCGAGCGGATCTGCACGTTCCGGAACACGGATCGCCACCCCCACCGGGCCTGGCGGACCTACTACCCAGAATCCCACCAGGCCATACCAGCGGCCCAAAAGTAACCAGGTGGCAGAATCTAGCCCACCACCTACGCCTTCGCAAATAGGGTGGGTGACCGTCCGCAACCAGCGCGAATTTGCGCAGATGAGAAGGGCGGCTCACGCGGGGTAGTCGCGCGTGTATTCGCGCGGGTGTCCGGCTCGGCGGCGCTATGGAGCGGGTGTCCTCGGTGAGGGCGACCAGCGCAGCGGCTCGGGCGGGCCGAGGCGGTTGCGCAGCACGCCGACGCCGCTGACCTCCAGCTCGATCACGTCGCCCGGCTGCAGCCGGCGGCCGAGCTCCAGCCCGCAGCCGCCGGGGACGGTCCCCGAGGCGATCAGTTCGCCGGGCTCCAGCGGCTCCGATGCCGAGGCGTAAGCGAGCAGCTCATCGACCGACCACATGATCTGATCGATCGAGCCGCGCGACCACTCCTCGCCGTTGATCCTCGCGGCCATGCGCAGATGGTCCAGATCCAGCTCGTCGGCGGTGACGATCCAGGGCCCGAGCCCGGTCGCGAAGTCCTTGCCCTTGGCGGGCCCGAGACCGCCGCCCATCTCACGGCCCTGCGCGTCGCGCGCGGAGAAATCATTGAAAATCGTCACGCCAAAGAGCGCGCCTTTCGCCTCGTGCGGCGTCAGGCTCCGGCCGGAAGCCCCGACGACGAAACCGAGCTCCAGCTCATAATCCATGTACCGAGAATATGCGGGCCACGGGACCTCGGCCTCGTGACCGATGAGGGTGCCGGGATTGCCTTTGTAATAGATCGGCAGCTCGTAGAGCTGCGGGGGCACCGAGGCGCCGAGCACGGCGTAGCTGGCCCGGATGTGCCCCTCGAAGGCCATACAGTCGCGCATTCGCGGCGGGTCGAGCGGCGCCAGCCATCGCGCACGGTCCAGCGGCAGCACCGCGACCTCCGCGGCCACCTCGGCGGCACGCGCCGCCGCCTCGGTGAACAGCGGCCCGGCGCCGATCGCCGCGGCCATGCTCGGCGGGAACAGCGCCGCGGCGATCCGGCGGGCCGCCGCGTCGCTGGCGCCCTGGCGCCGCAGGCGCTCTCGCTCCGCCAGCGCCAGATCGATCAGTCGCTCACGGTCCGGCTCCACCAGCACCAGCCGCGCCACCGGCCCATCGGGCCCGTCCACCTCGACCCGCCCGAGTCGCATCGCACGCTCCCTACTGGCGAGGATCCTCGACAGGCGTGAGCCTAACGCGCCGTTGACAGGCAGACGAGCCGCTGAGAGGGTCGTGTTCGTCCCAGAGCGGGTCCAGGGCACCGGGTCGCGAGGTGGCGATGCGAATGGAGCGCGTGGCGGTGGTCGGCGCCGGTCTGATGGGCCACGGCATCGCCCAGGTGTTCGCCGAGGCCGGTGCGCCGGTGACCATTTGGGACCCCAACCCGGAGGTGCGCGCATCGGTCCCCGATCGCGTGCGGGCGAACCTGCGCTCGCTCGGGCGGCCGCGCCAGGCCGCCGATCAGGTGGTCGAGCGGATCACCGTGCACGAGACGCTCGAGCCGGCGGTCGACGGCGTCGACGTGGTCATCGAAGCCGCGCCGGAGGACCTCGCCACCAAGCAGCGGCTGTTCGAGCGCCTCGGTGCGCTCACCGGAGCGGGCACGATGCTGGCGACCAACACCTCGGTGATGTCGGTCGCCAGCATCACCGAGCGCACCGAGCACCGGGGGCGCACCCTCGGCACGCACTGGTGGAACCCGCCGTACCTGATCCCGCTGGTCGAGGTGGTGCAGGCGGAGGCGACCGACGCCGAGGTCGTCCGGCGCATGATCGAGCTGCTGGCCTGGGCCGGCAAGACCCCCGTGCACGTGCGCAAGGACGTGCCGGGCTTCGTCGGCAACCGGCTCCAGCACGCGCTCTGGCGCGAGGCGTTCCGGCTGGTCGAGGAGGGCATCTGCGACCCCGAGACGGTCGACGTGGTGGTCAAGTCCAGCTTCGGGCGCCGGCTCGGCGTGCTCGGCCCGATCGAGAACGCCGACCTGGTCGGCCTCGACCTGACCCTGGCGATCCACGAGTACCTGCTGCCCCACCTGGACCGCACGCCCGGACCGGCGGCCAGCCTTCGCGACAAGGTCGCCCGCGGCGAGCTCGGCATGAAGAGCGGCAAGGGCTTCCGCACCTGGCGCGAGGGCGAACCCGCCGCCGTGCGCGAGCGCCTGCT
>WNFY01000018.1_pt1 | contig 95685 bp, 96 predicted proteins | sample 5400091 | NCBI WGS metagenome assembly WNFY01 (sample SAMN13153364, study PRJNA577476) | soil metagenome | isolation source: 60 cm soil or saprolite under grassland replicate 1 | place: USA:California | collected 2016-06-15
ACGCATTGGGATGGGAATTCCTGGCAGACACTTCCGCAGTCCGCGTTACCGCATTATGACAATCTTACAGGTGCGTCAGTAATGTCAGATGGCACTGTATGGGCCTCAAGTCAATATGGTGCTTTAGCTAATTATAATCCGATATCAAGCTTTTGGACTACTTTTGACACATCCAGCCATCCGGGAGTAGATCTGTCAAGTCTTTCACAGCAAGGTGACCAGCTCTATGCAGTAGGAGAGGACACCACCCATGGCAATAATGGCGCTGACTACACTCCCTCAGGTTATCATTTCGACGGAACGACGTGGAATTACTTCACGCTCCCCAAAGATAGTAACCCCATGGATTTTCCTGCCAGCGCAGGCATTGCTTTAGATGGCACAGTATTGATTGCAGGAGGCTCATACACCAGCTTCCCGACAAATGGACTGCCTATGATCTGGCAGATGAATAGTGTGGAGCCTACGCCAAGTCCATCGGCTTCGCCAACCCAGACAGCAACGCCGAGTCCGACGCCAGCACCTCAATCAGTATCCCTGAGTTTTAACTATGCGGGGTTTCAAGCAACGGATTCTAACCCTCCTTATACAAGCGTCCAAGGAGAGTGGACTGTTACAAAAATAACGAATTGTCCTGCACAATTCAATTCGACTCTTGGAGAGTGGGTAGGACTTGCCGGTTCGGCTGGCCATGCCTATATTCAGCAAATTGGTACTGCGGACATCTGCAGCCAAGGAAAAGTACACTATTATGCTTGGACTGAAATGATAGGAAGTAGCGATGATAAAGTTCACGACCTGAAAGATTATGGACTACACTATCAAATACAACCTGGGGATTTAATGCAGGGGGCTGTCATTTACAAAGGTGGCGACTCTTACACCTTAAAGTTGTCGGATTTAAATAATGGACACAAGTGGTCGTTTGTATCACCCTTGCTGCATTCAGGCACCACCTCCGCCAGTATACGACAAGATGCTCGGTGGATTTTTGAAGATAGGGGAGGAAATACAGACCTACCTACCTTCACGGCAACTTCGTTTACGAAGTGCACTGCCGATGACAAAGCTATCAGCAATGGCCCGATCCTGGTAAGGTATATGATAGGCACATACAATCCTAAGTTTCCAGATCCAGGTGCACCCATTCGCATATATACCTCGCCTCTAAGAACTAATGGTAAAGGTTTTAAGATTCAGTTTAAAGGTTGATCTTAGAGAAGAGTTACTCTATTACGGAGCTTGTTTAGTAGGCAAGCTCCGTAAAATTATAGTTGACAAGCATTGCGAGATATAAGATATTTGATATATGTTTAATAGACTAATTCTTATTAAAAGTGTATTAACTAGTTTCGTCTTATTTGTCGCATCCTCCCTTTTCATACCTATCTATTCCTTTCCGTGTGGGCCAGAAGTATGTTTAAGGCTATTTGCCAATAAGGTTTCATTAGCAGAAGTTCTGTTTGGTCAGCTGCAAGAAAATTTAGGTTTCTTACAGGGTGGTGAATATCATAACCATCTCCTAGTATTCAAACCACAAGATATAACACCCATACTTATTTGTGACCTGATAGCCAGTTTCTTCATCGGCACTGCTATAATTGTAGCTTTGAGTAAAACTAAGCGGCTAAGCAAAAAGGGTCAGCATACTCGTTAGCTTATAATGGTGCATATTATTCGTAGAATAACATTGATTAAAGATAACATTCCTCGTTTTTTTCGCGCCGCGCAATGATGCCTAGCTGTCCTTACCCTAAACGATATACGGGTGCGATCTACAATATTACGGACTACTATTATTCCTCGCCAGCAACTTTCTAACATGGTACTTGGCCAGCTGCGTTATTGTATATCTTGCCACCTCTCAAAAAGACCAGATAGCAAGCCTACTTTTTCCCGAAACGCTTTATAGCAGGTGCGGAGAGAGAGGGCGGAACGTCTGTGAGGCTTGTTTCACCAGGTTTTAATAGAAGCTTTGCATAGTAGTCACAAATCCGGTCTATTTCCTCACGCGGACAGGATATATGCACATCAGGCGTCCTGAACATCACCGATTGCCAGGATGCAGGGTGGAAGGGAAGTTTGCGCTTTACTTTGGTAAACGCCATACGTGGATGCAAATTAGATATTTCATGGGCCATCATTTCAAATTGCTCATTTGGGGAGAAGAATTGTGTTGACCGCTCCCGTAGTTCTTCATCGGTTATGGTGTGTTTGACAGCGTATGGATCATAGTTAGCTAACTGGTAGGATGCACGAAGCGCGTCCTTATGGTTGACTCCAAAGATAATTGGTTGAGCGTTAGTCAGACTGTCAAGAAAACTGTCTTCCAATTGGCTATAATATTGGTGGGCTAACCACTGTGTAATGGCATATTTCCTAGACTCTGACAAAAGAGACATCATGGTATCTTTCGATTTATCTATAAAAAGCGGAGCCTCGTCGATTAGCAAATGGTGAGGTATGCGCGCTGACTGTGCAATCTTAGCCCTAAAAAAGATAGCCTGTTCATAGCCCACAGCTATAAAACAGCCGATTAGCGCCCGTATATCGTTGTGAACTCCGGCCAGGTTGTATACTACCGAAATCCCACTGTTTAAAATCTTGTTGAAATCAAGGGAGTTATCCTGCTGGCCAAGACTATAGTAAAGTTGGGGCATCGAAAAAATGTCATAAAGTCTGCGTTTGGTTGACCCGAAATATTCCTCAGCAGTTCGTGTATCCCAACTGTCTACCTCAGAGCGGAAGAATTTTAATGTTAGTTCATCGGTTACATTTTCCAGCAGCTTCTCCCGAAAGCCTTTGTCATTTAGTACGTCTATCGCCAGAGTGAAGGGCAGATTATTAACCGAAAGAATATATGCGACGTTTAAGAAAATCGTCTTAAACGTAATTCCCAATTCCGGGTAAGCGCGTGTTATTGCCGTTGAGAGGTTTCGCGCGGAGGTCTTAGCATCAAAGCCGCGTTGCGATAACACATTAAATGGAACGAATAGATCGTCCCTCCCAAAATCCACATACATGAACTTCTCAAAGTTACCAGGTATATTAAAATATCCCCGCGAGGCAAGAACCCCTATCAATTCTCTAACGCTATCGCCATGAGGATCAATGAATGAAACAGGAACGCCCTGCATAATCAGGAAGGACGCAACATGAACTAAAAATTTCGATTTCCCGTATCCGCTCAACCCTACTACATGTTTATGGCGTGCAAGCTCTTCACCGCGCAGGCGCACAGGAAAGATGTACCACGGATAGCGCCCCCGGAAGCCGAGGGTAAGATACGGTTCAACGGGTGTTGGTTTGAACAGTGTAAACATAATCAGATCACTTCAAGGATAGGCATGGGTTTGGTATACACCTTGCGTGCTTTTGTCTCACTAATCCCGACCTCCGAGAAATCGAACGGCCTGTACCACAGGGGAGAGAGAAACACCTGTCGTGGATCAAGGACGCCAACAGGCAGCGTACACACACGAAATAAATCAATAGCACTTTCTGACTTGTGACCTGACAGCTCTATTGCCTGTTCACAATACGACAAAAGCAAATCACGCCTTAGCGTATCGTTATCAGAAACAGCGATTGCAATTGTCACATACTGCATATCAAAAAGCGTGCAGTAGGGACCATAAACATACTCAATTAGGGCAAGAAGCTTACGTATGATCCGCCACTTAGAGGCAAAACGCCGGACTAGTTCAAATATAATGGGGAAATACACTCCATCGTTTCGCATGAAACAAAGGTAGGCATCAGGTACAACACCAACCTGAATAGACTTCATCTTGTCACCATCTTGAACGTTGATCGTAACCACTACTTGATAGAGGCGTCGTAGTAGCCATTCGTGAATGATGGTTGCAAGTCGAAACGAAGGAGCAAAACCTCCTAATTGACTAGCGCTTATCAGAAAGTCGCTTAAACGTATTTCGTGGGGCCAATCAGGGAAGGAATGCCTTCTATGCTGATCCCAACGCTTGCGAAATCCCACGTCAAAGCCACAGTCATTAAGATACTTGTAACCTTGATCCCCTAGGCAATAGACATTGAAGACTTTGGGTCTCCGGCCTGCATTGTCAGGCGCAACCATATGACGATATACAAACTTGTCCTCAAACAACTCCCTGAAAATCCCCTGGCAAAAACTTAATGAACGCGGACTCCATGACCGGAGGTACATGAACCGGGATACATCTAAATGACGAAAGGTATAAAGATCGCGCAACAGCCCGCGTTTTAACGGCGTTAGATCAGACTCGTCCTCAAGTAAACGCTTCCTCATAGATAACCTCAAAACTAGCTCGAAAAAATGCAGCAGTCAACACTGATAACGCAACTGCTATCACATTCCCGCGAGAACCATCCAACTAACAATGAACCAACACCACCACCAGCAAACCCACAACCACATACAACAGCCCGCACACACACTCACTTGCATAGATAAAGCCCCAGAAATTCCAGACAAGCCAAAAACCCGCGAAGCCGCACATAGAGCCAATTCAGACAAAAATACCCCTGGTGTGTCGGTTAGTGTATCCCACACCAGGCGGCGCACCAACCCACGCACCAAGTTTTAAGACCGGCTTTCAATCAGAGAAACAGGGGAAGATTGAAATGGTTGTATCCACACAGGTGATGTAAAAAACTGCAGGGGCGCTATTTCAGCGGGGGGGTGAGCGCCGAATAAAAACAATTCACCATCATCATGAGACTTATCTAACTCAAGTTCAGCTGCGCGCCGTAGTTGCTTGACCCTAGGGTTCCCTCCAAGAGTAACGACAAAGACTACGCATAACACTGTGGTGCCGAAGATTTGCTCACAATCGCCATAAAACAATTTACAGTAGTCCCGTATTTTCTCGCGAATTATGAAAGCGTCCTCAGTGTTGCGATCCACTTCCCAAATAATCCCCATCGGTTCATCTGGTTTCCCAAATGGGGGAGAGAGCACGAAGTGAGTAAATCCATCCGGACAGAGGTACGATCCCTGCGTTATACATATGGGGTTTTGTTTATATATCCTCTCGTGTACAAACTCAAGAACTGATATTTCCGGCGCAACTGTAGGTAGTAGAAGGGAAGAGATCAGCACATCGTTTATCTCGAGCAGGTGCTGCAGAGGGAGAACACCGCGTGTTTTTTGCCCTATTCCAGCTGCTACACCCCCGGTCCCTTGAATATATTTTGTGCCCTTAGAGGATAGGGAGTACATCATAGGTGTGGAACCGGATGGAGTTGTGCGAGGAAGATACTGTGTTTCGACAAACCCATTATCAACCAATCGCTTCAATTTGCTACGAACATTGTTGATGGAAGTTTCCTTACGAATCAGACGGACGATCTGGAAAATCGTCAAAGCCTGGAAGCGGTGAAGAAGAAGCAATAAATCATCCGGTGTGGTTACACTTCCATACATCTATCACTCCATCCTTCTCTTTGCACGCCTGACAGAAGGCACAACTCCGGCTATCCCGCTGGAGCGGCCACCCTGAATGACTACCAATTCAGAGCCTTTAAAACCCCGCTCGATATCTCTTATAGGCGTAAGAAGCCGCTTAGCATACGTGTTTTCAATCGCTTGAAGCTTATTCCCTGGGTCCGTAACACGTGGCAATCTGGAGCCAGCTAATTTGACACTTTGACCATTGACTACGACGATCATCTCTCCTACGCCAAGGGCCTCGAATACCCGCTTAAATTGTGCAGGTGTCGTCATATTTGCGAAAGGATTGCTTGTGTCCTCCCCGAAAAGCCAGGACATATCAAACATGCCCTCCTGCTTTTCGCTTTGGTAGACGAAGCGCTGCGCCAGCCAGGTCGAGTCTTCGTAACCCGCCTTCATGATGATCCCGATAGCATTTTGCAGGGAACCCGCCACGGATGAGCTTAATTGTGATGTCGTTTGATAAGCCAGATAGAGCGTTCCTTTATATTTCCGCACCTGCTCCAGCATGTTCGTGAAACTATCATCTGACGCACTGAACATCGGAAATTCGTCAACTATTATATGGGATGGTATTCGCTTTTCAGGAGGCATATCAGCGCGTGATAGAAATGCCTGCTCGATACCCGCCATCAGTAAGCACCCCACAAGCCGCTTAGCATAGTCATCCAATCCGCCCAAATTGAACAAGCAGGAAACTCCGTTATCGAGGATTTCGCGAAAGTTCAATTTATTCCCCCGCTGTCCAAGCGCGTTTCTCAAAGCCGGAACAAAAGTGAGATTAAACGTCCGTCGCAAGGTTGAATCTGTCAGTCCGCCCCCGCCGTTCCTGCCATCGAACTTACTTCTGAAATAGTCCAACACTAACTCGTCAGTAATATTTTTAAGAAGCAAGTTCCTGAACTCTTCATCTAAAACCAGGCGGTTGATTGACGTGATCGGCAAGTTGTTTTCAGCAAGCACGAAACAAGAGGACTGAATTATATTGTCCATCAAAGCCGTCGCGCCAACTGTTGGCCACGCACGTTTCGTAACCTCTAAAAAGTTCGTGGCGATTTCATGGGAACTATATGGCTGGTTAAGGACATTGAAGGCTATCGCGCTATCAGAACGGGCGAAATCAACATACCACAACTTATCGTAGGCGCGCTCGTTATCAAAAAAATCTCCAGACGCTAGTAAACCCAAGATCAGTTTTGTGAGGTCGGAATGTGGATCAATGAGGATGAAAGGCACACCCTGGCGAAGTAGAAATATCACCCAGCCCGCCAGCAGGCTACTTTTCCCGGAGCCACTGATCCCAAAAACGTGCTTATGCTTGCTGAATTCGGTGCCAGTCAGGGAAATCAATTTCCCCTGACTGGTATATCCAAGCGGCAGAAACGGTTGTGGTCTAGGCGGCAGCTTCTGCGCCATATTCCGCTCCTTTCTTTGGCGCACCATCTGACCACCAGGAGGTATTCAAGGCATCTGAGAAAATGCTGGCGTTTTCTCTCATCAGCGTTTCGCTACACGTAAGTTGTACAGTAAGGCAGGTGATTAGCAATCCGACAACCGAGAGTGGAATAACCACAAGGAAAGCCGGTACTATGGAAACTTTGTAGAGGATCACCCCCGCCACGCTTGCGCCGACAGCTGAAGCAAGGGCGATCCACAGCGCACGCTGCGAATGGTACTTGATGAAGGTTAGTACGACAAACATCGATACCTGAAACACCACATAGGCCGCTACCAGGGCAACAACCAGGAAAATGGTTGCAAGCCCTCCCATCAATTGCGCTTCATTCTGGTAGTGATTTTTGGACTTACCTGAACTCACGATGCCTCCTTACTTACTTGTCTCTTTCCGCCTGGTCGCGCGGGGAGTAGTCTCACTCTTTTCTGTTTTAGCATGGCTGTCATGTTGCACCGAACCGCTGCTGTTCAGTAATCCGTGACCGTTTGTCGCCTCAACATTAGGCTCAAACGGGCGAAGCGGCGTAACGATTCCAGCCTTGCGTTTTTCCGCTGCAGAGGGCAGTAACAGATCGGGCAGGGGATAGAAGGCGCACGCTGAAACAAAGTAGCCCGATCCGAAGTGTTGATGAGGATACGCTATGCCGTTACTGCCGCACACCACGACGCACATTGTAGAATTATAGTTCTGCGCCATGTAGAGCGATATTTCATCACGCAACCGGGGCACACACTCATCATTTAGTTGGTAAGGTACGCTCAGAAACACAAGGCTCGGCGTAATAGTCTTGCTACCCGACCCGTAAGCGCGCGCGCCAGTCTCACTTAATGCCTGCTCAATCGCGAAACGCGCCTGGATGACAACATCACCTAAATCACCGCTACCCTTCTCATTTTTGCCAGGCCACGGCCACCAGTAGCGCGAGGGCACTTTACCCCTAGCTACTGCCTGAGAGACCATACTCACCCCTATGAAAGGCCCGGCGGAATGTAAGTCGCGCAAAAGATTAGGCAATGACGGATAGAGAGGATTTTGCTTGTGCGCTACAGTCAAGCCTATCAGTGCATGTGACAGTAACAGAAGCTGGAAGTTCTCCGAATGCAGCGTGGAGAGTGGAGACTGCGGGTCCAGGATCAGGGTCGTTGCGATATCTCCATCATCTTGAAGCTTTTGCATTGCCCTTAACCCCTCCTGGACATCAGGATTATTTATTTGAGCGGCGGAAATTGATGTTGCCACAAACTGGCTTACAAGCGACAACCGCCTCTTTGTTAATGAAAGAGGTCCGCACATGCAACCCAAAAGCGGGCTATCGACATAGTAGTTGATAGGGGAGGGAACTGATCTCAGGTGAAGGTACTTCTCAACCAGCCGTTCCGGCATTTCGCGCAAGAGACTTGCGTATGCGTTTTCTCTACCTTCGCCGCTACGAAGAGCGTGTTCAATGTGAGTTTGAGTAGGAGAGAGGTCCGCTACCCCTCTTATACGATCTTGTCTGGACGCACTGTCAAGATCTACCTGGCAGCTTGCCAAAATGTTTCCGCTGGCACTGAAACGCCCGATCCGGTTTGATAAGGGGACAGCCATTTTTGTCCCGAAACTGCCCACAAGTACTTGTGTCAAATTCTTACTTGAGTTAGTCACTGTAATTTCCTCCAATGAACTTTCATCAGGATCAGCCTCAACAATAATAGCTGCGTCCGCCTGAAATGAGGCATTTTCAGGCAGACGGGACCCTTCTTGAGGGTCCACAAACAAGGGTGGAACTCGATACTCATCATGGCCTATAAATTCGCCATGAACACTCAGCACGCCTTGAGAGAGATGCACAGCCAAAACATCTAGAAGACTTGGAGCTAAAGAGGCGATTGCAGAAATCACCCGGCAGACACGCCCCACGATCCACAACACAACAGACGCTATTCCGCAGGCTCCAATGACCAGTGCCCAAAAAGCGACGATACTGACCGCCGCTATGCACACACCAAGGGCAGGAAGGATAAACAGGCTCATCCATTGTGAGCCTTCGGGGTCGATGATGAAGGCTGCTCGATATAGGTAGAAGAAACCGCTCAGAGCCGTAGCCAATATCAACAGAACACCCGATACCAGGCCCAGGCCTATACGAACAGGTTTACTCATCGGAGGGAAAAGGCCAGCACCTGCCGGGATTAGATTGCAGCATTCCATGATAACAGCTCCGATCAAGCTAGGGGCAGCTACGAATAGCGCGCCCGAAGCAAATTCAACCACGTTCGGAAGCTGAATTCGCAGGCTCGTATGGAAGAGCACCGGGACAGCCAGGACGCTGTTATAACTCTCACCGGCCAGCACAAGAAGGGCAAGGACGAAGTACACTACTCTTGAGAGCACCCTTACCCCCGGCCAGCTGTCGCTGTCGCTTGACGGGTAGGACAGGGAAGCAAGGCAGGCCTTACCACAATAGATTGCCGCTTGGTCCGCGAATTCACTTAGCCGGATCAGAATTCGGCTTAGGACCAGGGAAACAAAGGCTATACCTAGTCCAAACGGTCTCCACCGTCTGGCCGCGAGATATAGCACCAAAAGCGACAAACTGAGTACAATAAAAAGGAATACAAGAAGTTGCATACGCTTTCTCCTCAAAAAGCAGGCAACGAGGCCTGAGATTGGGCAGGATCGTAAAAATTCACTGATCTTGCATGGGACGATAGGAGGACACCCCGCCAGAAGTTATCATTAGAAGCGCAGGCGCTGGCGATCACACAGTTTCTATAAATCACATTCACCGAAACACCGGAGAGATCAATTGTTGCCTTCTGGCGGGTAGTATTGTTAATCATCGGGCTTGCGATCACAAGAGATTTTTGAGCTTGTACATGCTGGAAATGCTGAGATGCCAAGTCGAGACAACCAAACACGTCTGCTCCGGTCACATCATACGGGGCGGTAAGGCCTCGCAGCTTATCAGTCAGAACCCGAACCTGCGCTCGCGCACTTTTTAGAAATGCATGATTGCTTTTCAGCACTGCTTGCCATGTTTGTAGAGAATCGGTGTTTGATTTCTTTACAACTTCAACCGCCTGCGCGAGATCGTAGGGGCTGTTGTATGAAGAAGAATTTGGCATGGGCTTAAGTTGAGGTTGAGCAGGATCTGCAGGCAGCGCAGGTACTTTGATAGTCATCACGCTTGTTTGAAGCGAGTCATGTTCGATCAGCGAAACGTACACCAGTAACCCGTCTTGGTTGGGAGCTACTAGAGCGTCGACCTTGTCAGCGATTTGCGTAGCTGCCTGGTGGAATAAATCAGCCTTGAAGAAAGGCGGTCCGTCCAGGCAGACTTGCGTTACGCGATAAGGTTGATGTGGTGAGGTAATCGCTTGTTCAGAACGACCTACAGCTTGCGCCGAAGCTTTCTGGAAAAGGGATGGTGCGCAGCCGGAAAGCGTCAGTAGTAGCGTGAGAAACGCCAGAAGGGAAGCGCAAGACTTCTTATTATGCAGCAAGTTCAATTTCTTCCTCCCTCCCAACCCGCGAACTCTTTTCACGGTCGAGGCCCATCTGAGCGGGTTGAGCATAGTGCATCTCACTGCCACTGCTACCAAATTTAGCCACTAGCACGCTCTCTTGTTTTAGTTGCCAAGCAGCGTCGCTTGCCAGTTCCTTTATTTGCGTCCAATCGTCCTCGCTCAAAACACCCATTAGAGACGCGATAATCGAGCAGGGTTCTTCTATCCTCTGACCGCCATATTCACCCTTGTACCATCCCTCACAAACCAGCGTAACCCCACCCCTGATATTCAGCTTATCCAGCCTGTCCTTGCATTTTTCCTCAACAGCAAGAACCTTATATAAAGGTACAGGCTCACCACCTATGCGATGATGTCCAATAAACAACGTAACTAAGTTAATGACACAACTCTCTTTCTATTTGTTTAACTAAGGCTTTCGTGGGTATCCGGCCCACGAAAGCCAACTACGAGAACGATCAAGTGGCAGGCTGTATATTGCGTGTGCAATATAGGCGTTTGGCTATACGAAAAATGTTTTGTGCTCACTCTGCAGGACATCCAGGCAATTGAGCGAGCACCTTATTGGTACATTGGCGGAGCCTTCCTTTCTATGAGGACAAGGTATCGGATTGCCTCCTCACACATATATAATGCCAGTTAAAATTGTTAATTAGTCCTCATCAGACCCGCGTTTCACGCTCAAGAATAGCAATTCGTTAATTAACAAAAAGGTCGGTTCGGGATTTTCCCGAACCGACCAGTAGGTATATCTATGAAATCGTCAGTAGATCATTCAGACCAAAGGACGAAGGCAAACATTTTAGTAGTTAGCACACCCATTCTCTTTTTAAGTTTGGGTAGGTTTTCAGTATTGCGCTCAAAATAGCTGCACGCATCCTCGATTTGCGAAAGATGATGTTCATCAGTATCTGCAGTCCCCACGCGCAGGTCAGAAAGGTTTTGAGCAGTTGTATCAAGTGGACTAGTATTCAGTTTAAGTGTGGTAGAAGCGGCGGTCTTGCCTGTCTCTATTGGGGTTTGTCGAGCGTAGAGCAGACGATCAGGCCATTTCTTACTTTTATCCAAATCGTTCGTTATTATTCGGGCATTTTCCTCAGCCCACTCTACGCCCTTATCAGTTAAACAATTTGGGTATCTGGTCTGAAACTCTAAAAGCCAGGTGTGGAGCTTATCAGGAGTATCAATCGCATCATAATACATAAGTACGATTGTGATCCAGAGAAGATTTCTAGGCTTGTCAGAGTCGCCCATATCCCGGCTATCTGTTCCGCCGAGCTTTCCATGCTTCATCCACGATATATGTACAGAGTGAACAGTACACTCGAACTCTTCTATATCATACTTATCAGAGTCTGCAAGTTTTAGCCAATCATCATAGAATAATTTTGCATGAGAGGCGAGCTTCTCCTGGTTGAACTTTCCCTGAAAGGGATATTTCCCCCAAAAAAGGTCTTTATGTATCTTGTTAACTTTCGCTATATACCCGTTGATAGTCTGTTTTATGGTATTTTCCATCCTACGACTCCTCCTGGTGGTGAAGTGTCACCGCCAGTTATAATTAGTTGATCTCCGCACGTGCCCCCCGAGTCAGGGCAGACTGAAGAGCCAGCAATAGAAAATATTGCTGTTGTGGCGAATCTGTGTTTAAACCTCATGGTTCAGACTCCTTCTTTTATTTCGCGTTGGAGTTAACGCGATTACGAGTTACGTTTTTATCTTAAGGAAGGGATACTGCAGCGCTGTGACTGGTAGGGTCAGGGTAGATCTATACACCCTTGAGGCAGAGAACGTATTTTGCTACTTTACATAATTCTTCAAGTGTGATATACATTCAATGCTTTGTTGGGCTGCAGGGTTTTCCCTGTATGTACTGGATTACTCCAGTACAAACCCGGTATGATCTGATATATCTGCCGGGTCTTTTCTTGCCCCCGAAAACCGTTTACATCATTTCACCTCTCTTTCAACAACTAGCACAAAGGTTCTATTTATAAATGGGCAAAAAAAGTGCCCTACGATAGCCGCAGGACACTCCAACAAGCCGAAAGCCCGCTTCCGACCAGATAACTTATTCAATACAGAACTCTTTGTACCGCTAGTCATGTCATAACCTACAAAACCACATTGTCTCCGCGCAATGGAACACTACGCTTCGTATTCTTTTATACGCACAACTTCCTGTCTAGTAACAAAAAGCAAGGACTGGAGCGGGACGAGACACACCATAACATACCATGATACATTCTGGTACACACGCAGTTCCACCGCTTTTAGCAACCAAGCGGTGAAGCAGGTAATAAGAGGCTAATCCATCAGCTAGAAAATTCTCCGGGGAATGTTAAAACATATAATAACTTCAACAATCTGAGATGCGAAAAATGGGCACTAGATCGAGGGGGTCAGTATCTTACAACCTCTGAATTTTCTTCCATTTTGACCATTAGGGCCTAGCGGAGCGTTCAAGCTGCAGCCGACCCTAAGCTAGTAAAGCCCTTTTTGAGTTGTCCCAAAATACAGGACACCTGACTACACACATGGTCCCAAAGGGTATCCCCATCCAGGAGAAAGCTTTATCAGAGTACAACCGCAAGGGCAAAACCACTTAGAAGAAATACAATTTCTTGATCGCAACCAAAGTGAAGACAATCGCGATAAGAACAAGAGCGAGGAAGATAATCAGGGCAATCACTAGCAAATCTCGTCTGGTGCGTCCGGCAATAGCCCGCATTGGATGGGTTGAGCTTTGGTAGACCGCAGGTGAGCGGAATGCTTGCCCCCGCGAGGGATAAGGCGGGTACTCTGATATGACTGCCGGGACAGGATCACTATAATTTTGTATTAAGGTTTCCATATTAATATCACTCCTATATTACAAAGCAAGCAACTTCTTATGACTTCTGTGCGGACAAATCTCGGTGATATCCTTATCAGAGCCTATGAATATAACGTTGGGGCCGGGGAGTTCGTAACCCTAGAGTTTCCTCGTAGCAATATATTCTATAAGGGTATCGCCCCCATCACAGGAACAGCCACGGGGAGCATATATGATTTATCAGTATACAAATTCTCCAGAGAATACTATAACTTTAAACTCAACAATCTGAAAAGCCCGAGAAAGGCCTTAAATCGGGAGGGTCAGTCTCCTATGACCTGGCGATCTGTAGTGGGGGAGCACATCGATGATAGGAATCGCACATTTCCATCGGTGCTACGATGGCAACAACGACCTGAAATAATCGATAAGCCCTCTATTTCAATCTAAACGATGTATGTGAGCACCGAATAGCAATAAGGCGACCCTTTTCCGCAGATCGCCTTGACTGTGTTGATAGCACAACAGCGCCACTTCGTGGGAAGTATGCATGCGGCGATATGATATAATTGCTACATTATGATGACCGACCCAAGACCGATTGATATATCCAATATGCCTGACCTGAAGCGGATTGCTGAAGAAGTCCAAGTTTCAAAGAAGCCCCGAATACTCAAATTTCATAAGAAGACTATTGCAATTCTTATGCCTGTGGAAGATAGGCCAGCGTCAAAGAAGCAGCAAGCAATTGAAGAAACACTCGCTCTTGCAGGTACGTGGGGAGATCGTGACTGGAATGTAGTAGAAGCTGAATTAGACAGTATCCGCCACAGCAGCAAGCCTACACCGCCATTTGAATTATGAAACGCTACCTGCTTGATACCTCGCTTCTTGCAGCATATCTTCATAACCGTGCCAAAGCAATTCAACTGATGACGCCCTGGATTAAGAACGATGAAGTTGTCACCAGTATTCTAGTGTATGGTGAAGTGATTGAATACCTCAAAGGCTTGCCGAACTACCTGGATAAATATACCAAACTCCATAAGGTCCTCGGGGAGATACAGCCACGCCCGCTTACTTACACAATTTTAGAAAGATATGCTGATATTCGTCGCACGCTCAGACCGCAGCATAAAGACATTGGTGATATCGACACTCTTATTGCAGCCACAGCCTTAGAAGAAAATCTGACTCTTGTGACCATAGATCGTGACTTTAATCGTGTTCCTGACCTCAAGTTGGAGCTTGTAAATCTAAGAACAGCATAAAAGGACGTATGGCTTGCCACGACAAGCTAAGCGTCGTAAAGGAGTTATTGTGCGACGCGGGAGCTCATAAAATTTATCCTCCTTTTTCAATCTATTTCCTGATACTTACTCAATTTTCAGCCATTTATTGACATTATGTGTTAACATATATAGTCTAAATATATGAGCAAATACATTACATCAACACCCGAAATTATGGGAGGCGCGCCAGTTATCAAAGGGACACGTATCCCAATTGAGCGAATTATATTTCTAATTAAGGACGGCTATAACATCGACGCGATACACCAGGAATACCCTTGGGTAGACAAAAAGGTTCTCGACGGCGTTCTTGATGAGATTACCCAGAGTGTTATAATCACTCATAATGGCACCTCGCTTTCATAAACACAAAATTCTCTTAGACGAGAATTTTCCTCCGCGCTTAACCTATTCTCGCTTAAACGGGATGTTTGACGTAAAGCATCTCCGTGACGACCTAAATAAGGGAGGCATTACAGATGCTCAGGTCTATGAACTAGCCTCAAAACTCGAGCGCATCATCGTAACTTTTAACTCCAAAGATTTCAGAGCTCTAGCCTCAAGAAGTAGCACAACTGGCGTGATTGGGGTCTCACCGTTGCTACCTACTCACCAAATTGACATGAAGCTAACTGCTCTTTTAGTCAGAAGCAGCGAAAAGGCTTTACTCGGTAAGTTCACATCTCTTACAAGAGAAACCTAATCTTCATGTGGTAAATTACGCGTAACCGCGCGTTTCCCCACCAGCCCAATCGGATTGAGAATTTACTGATAACCTCTTCAATCTGAAAAGCCCGAGAAAGCCCCTATTTTGCATTAGTCGATACTTATGACCTGGCAGCTGCAAAGCAAATCAGCGCCGCCGCGAAATAATCACCGCTTCCTTGCTATCCCACTCCCCTTTTCCTACACTAATCTAAGCAACCAGGCACTGGTTCATTAACAACGTCGAGTTATTTTACAAATCCACAGGAGAAGAAGGTAATGACTAAAACCAAATCACAAGAAGGAGCTCCAGCTTCCCCTACCCCACTGACCCGGGACGATGCAGCCCTCAGAGATAGGCCCATAATTGGCGCTTAATGCATCACCTCCAATAGTGAACCGCAAAAAAACAGCCGTTGAGACTTCGGCTGTTATATGTTTTCCTTTCTTTCCCGGCGATTCATTGTCTCAATGCCGGATTTTGTTTAACACGATGCGCTGCTGGTTGCGCTTGCAACTGTATTACCACCAATAATCGCATCAACTTCGTAATTGTGATTGCCAGAATCAGGATTATCCGCGTAGCTGGTCTTGTGACCACTAACGCTAGCGATTTGTGAACCGTCACGTTTGATGACAAACGAATCAGGGTACGCTTGGTTACCGTTGCTCGGCCACAATGCAAAGCTTAAAGGCATACTGCAACCGTTGTTAAAGATGTTTAAATCTAAACGGTAACTTCCCTTCGAAGGCGGTTGTGTCGGAGCAGACGTCGGTTGCTTAGTAGGTATCGGTGTAGGCGCTTGGGTCGGTTCAGGTGTCGGCGTAACTGAATCTACAGTAACAGTAGATGTTGAGGCTGACTGATCTACTGTCGGCGTGTCAGTTGGTATCGGTGTAGTTGTTGGACTTGGAGTAGGGCTGGGCGTGTCTGTCGGACTTGGTGTGGGCGTAGGCGTAACTGCATCCGAAATGCTAAAAGTCCATTGGTTGCTCCAATTTCCAGCACCTTGATCGTTCGCGCCTCGGACTTGCCATGCGTACATTCCCGGTAACAGTCCTGTGATTTTTAGGTCTTGAGTTGCTACATCCTCCCAACTGTCGTAAGACATGTTTGGTTGTCCACTTGAGTTAATCCCCCATATATGGACAGTGTAATTGTCACCTCCTGTAAACTTCAAATCATACTCAGTTGTGCCGGATGATAATGTCGTGCCACTTGCAGGATCCACTTGAGAAGCGGTTGGCGGTTTCTTGTAGTAGATTTCAACTGAACCGAGATGTTTGTAGACAGATTTATCCTGTAGAACAGATTGGTCAGCGTCGAGGTGTACCAGATTGCCATTTTGACCTGAATTTTCAAACAGGACGACGTGACAATGACTAATACAATTCCCCTCGAATTTAACTGACGCAACCGATGTATCGGACATATTGAACTTGCCAGCGCCTAATAGAACACATGTGCCAGTAAAGTTCTCCCCGTTACAAAACAGAATGCCGTCCCCGCTAGGTTGTTGCGTTGTAGCAGGCGCGATATTTCGCTGTAGCTGCATTGACCCGAATTGGTTATACAATCCGCTGCCGATGTCAGATTGGCTGCTACTGTAACGCGCTAGGTATGTAGTGCAATTCCCATCATGGTAGAAAATCGCGCTGTAAGCGTTGACGTAATTACCATCGAAACCTACAGATTTATTGACTCCCCCTACCCTATCAAGGTTAATGCACGCATTGTTACTCGAATAAGTGAAAGTCTCACATGGCACCCCGAAATTAGTTGCCCCACAAACCTGAACCCCATCCTTTGGCGGTGGATCTGAAGGTACGACAGGATTACTCTGATTTGTACTCGAAGTGGTATTCCCGTTACTTGACGAGTTGCTCGTTTGTGAACTAGACGTCGTCACAGTTTGTCCGATAGTTGGTGGATTAGACGTAGTCGTAGTGGTTTGGACTGCGGGTGCTGTGCTGTTTGAAGACTGTATTGTTGATCCAGGAGCCAAAGGTATCCCAAGCACAAAGTCGTCTTGAAAATCGTACATCTCCTCTCTTGAAAGAAGATCAATCTTGGTATGCGTAACTTCGCTGCACGGGCCTGTGATCTCCTGTTCTCCATTCGCAGGGTTAAATTTAACACCTGGCGGGAAAAGGATAGAAGTCAAACCTACGCCAAAGAGAATTGTTGATACGCCTTGATGAACTTTAATACCGCCACCTGTCTTCGCCTGAAGCAAAACAACGTTCTTGTCTGATAGCGGCGGCAAGTTAACAATGCCCGGGATGTTTACTACTGTTGCAACTGGATTTATTCCGTCCACAACTTTGTAGTCAAAACTCTGAGTTAAACCGTCACACACAACAGACGGAACGTCAATTTCAGCAGTGAGATTGTCGATTGAGGCATAACCGTTAACCAAGTAGGTTACGGTTTCAGAAAATCTGACATTAACAAGTGTTTCTCCGCCCCCATACCAGCCTGTTCGGAAAGTCTGAGTTGCTGCTCTTGCTGTTTTCTCACCACTAAATGCGGCTACTATCCCTATGATAACAAACAAAACCATCGCAGTCCTAAACAAGAACATTGAGATGGGAGGGATTGGCCGGGTACTTCTTCGCATTGGAAATCCTACCTTTCATGAACATAGAATGTTAAAGGTCTAACTGAAATTCAGGACATGCGCGTTCGCATCCCCGCCTGTTAAATAACAGGGAAAGATGCTTTTGAGGCAACACCGTTCTCCGGTATCAACAAGTGGTTCCTATTGAGTTGGCTGTGTAATACCCGGCAGTGTAAGAGGCTCAGAAATCTTTAGTGTAGCCAAGGCTAATTTCACAAGATCATGGCAAACTGGACTAGACCCTAAATTATTGCTTTCGCAATAAAACAGAAACACTGTAGGTCTTGTTTTCCCGTCGCTATAGCGGAGGTTTAATTGGGTATGCGCATCAACATTGTATTCAGGGAGACTTGATGACTGGACTGTAGGTGACGTTTTCATAATATATACTTTCGTATTTCTAGTCGTAATAAGAGGGCTATTATCAGGTAGTAACGAGTTATCAGGCGTAACGCTTGAGGCCTGATTTGAGATCTTGGTGATACTCGGTTGACTGTCCGTCATGCTTCCCGTCCACACGTCGACAAGAAGAGAGGCATAGTTCTCATCTCCCGGCTTGGTATTCTGCACCAACACGCCATAAATTTTAGGGTTGTTATTAGCATCAGTTACTTTGTAATCTGTCGGCGCTTCAAGTGTTACTTTTCCACCAGCTAAACTTATGGTTTGATTCGAGGGATTAGAGGTAATCGAATCTCTAACCAAAGTATTGCGATATATTCCTGACATGACAAGCGCGCCAACAATGACAACGCCAATGACGCCAAAAGAGGTGATCCTAAATCCTGTTGACATGTGTTTAAACAAATTCATGAATTATTATATTATAGCATTAGTTTGTATAAATAGTGCTATAGGTTTGAATGATATGAAAAATAATCGAATTTGTCAAGGGATTAGATTTCAACGGCGGGCTTCCCACAGTGGTTTAGCATTCAGGAGCAGATTGAAATAGTGTGGACAACACATCGATGATAGAGATGAGGCAAACACGCGTTTCCCCAGACAGTGTCCCAAACATACAATAAGCCAATAACCTCTTCAATCTGTAATGACCGAGAAAGCCCTCATTTTCCATTAGTCGATACTTATGACCTGGCAGCTACCAGTCAAATCAGCGTCCCCCTGAAATAATCACCGCTTCCTTGCTATCACCCTCTCCTTTTCCTACACTAATCTAAGCAACCAGGCACTGGTTCATTAACATCGTCAAATTATTTTACGAGTCCACAAGAAAGGAAGGAAATGACTAAAACCAAATCTCAAGAAGGAGCTCCAGCGTCCCCTGCTCCACTTACCCGGGATGATGCAGCCCGGATCAGCGCAAGCGCAGTCAACGCAGTACTTGAAAAATTAAACATCGGACACATCGTAGAGGGAATTGCAGTTCTGCCGGCAGGAGAGAACATTTACCTGGTCGATATTGTCATGCGAGATCTATCAAACGGAAATAACTATAGTATCTCAATCACGATCCCTCCTCCACAGGAGGAAACAAATGAGCACGATTAATTGGAAAATGCAGTATCCCATAGCTTTCATCAACAGAGCAGATTTGACTGAATTCGGTTATACCGACGAACAAATCACAGCATTGTTTACTGATGAAATTATGGCAGAAATAGCAGCCAACATGGGAGAGTCCTACCATATGAACTTCGGGTTTTGGGAGGACTTCAAACGGGCAATTCATGTTGTATTGAAGTACTCGTTTGCATGGACAGATGATTGTCCTGCTGTCCTTTTTGTAACAGACAATCCCGATGAGAAGCGTATGGAAGCGTCAGCATGGGAGGATGGACTAGTTTCATCAACGCCATTCCTAACAATTGCATCTCCCCGTCTCGAATTGATTGAGGCTGTATTAAGGACCATCGGTTATGTCCGCGATGAAGCTGAAGATACAAAGGCTTCATGGATATATCGTTTGCACAACAAGGAATCTGCCCATGACTGACACGATTTACACCCAGGCGGCACGCTTTGCCAACAGAACAAAAGCAGGTGAGATTTACCTTCAGCTGCAAGAGCTTATCCACGAAGAACAAAACAAATGTGACTTATCTGCCTATCGCTTCGGGATCGCAGAGGGCTGGCATGTGGTTGTTTTAGGAGAAAAACCATCTGACACGATTCACCTGCGTATTGAAGCGCTTTTGTCGCACGGCACCTTGACGAATCTCACGAGCGTGCGACCCGATGTTATCGCATATTTGCAAGGCAGACGATCGCAAGCATCACAATTGGGACCCTGGGTAGAGTTTCACTACGGCCCACAGGATGAGTAGTATAAAAGCAGGAGAGAAGGGATCACCCCAAACCGCGACCCGGAGTTACACAGAATGCAAATACTGTTTGCATTGAGAGGACAGCATACCTGTCCTCTTTTTTCGGCAATCCACTCTCTCCTACCATGCTTGACAAGCCAGCATTTTTTCGGTACGCTACGCGACGTAGCGTACTCCCCTATCCCACTAATTTCCCACAACTGCAGGCCTGACAAAACTTCCTTGCACCTCGCCAGGGGCGCATGTGTGCCGTTCAGGCAGTCGCACTAGGGTTGGTCATCTGTTTCTTGCACGTCTTTCAACCGCTCTTCCAAATCCTCAATCGCCGGGAGTTGATCTTTTAACGCTTCCGGCAGCGACTTGGTAAGTTGATAAGAGGCAACTCCAAGCGGCTTTCGGATATCCCGAAGAGTATATTCGGCGACAACCTTATCTCCTTTTCCCCGGCAGAGGATAATGCCTATCGTTGGGTTATCTGTTGTATGTTTTATTTGCTCGTCAATTGCTGTTAGGTAAAAGTTCATTTTCCCCGCGTGTTCGGGTTTAAATTCTTCTGCCTTGAGTTCAATCACCACAAAACAGCGAAGGCGGATATGGTAAAACAGCAGATCAAGGTAAAAGTCCTGATCGCCAACGACCATATGATAATTGCTCCCGACAAAGGTGAAGCCAACGCCAAGTTCCAGGAGAAATTGCTGGATGTGGGCAAGCAAGGCCGTTTGCAGATGTCTCTCTTTAGTCTCTTCCCCAATAGTGATGAAGTCAAAAATATAGGGGTCTTTGAATGCCTCGCGAGCCAGGTCTGATTGAATCGCGGGCAGGGTGCTTTTGAAATTGGTGAGTGCTTTGCCTTTTCGTTGAAACAATCCTGTTTCAATCTGGACTTCTAAGATACTCCGGCTCCAGCCGTGCGTGATAGTCTGCTGCATATACCAGAGTCGTTCCTGGTCATCCTTAACCTTATTGAGTAGCGTGCAATGGTGAAACCAGGGTATTTTTGTAGCAACCTGCTGCAAAAATGCTTCATCGGTGTAAACACTAGCAAATGCCTTCATGTACCCAAGATTTCGTGGAGAAAAGCCTTTCATCTGCGGAAAGGCCGCTTGGAGATCAAGGGAAAGCCGGCCAATCACGTTTGCTCCCCACCCCTCTTTCTCTTGCCTGGCCAGGATTTCTTTCCCGATATGCCAGTAAAGATAGATGAGTTCCTTGTTCACCGCAAGCACCGCTTGCAGTTGTGCTTGTTGTACCCGTGTCTTTATAGTGTGAAGAAATGTTTGATAATCTGATGGCAGCATCCTGTCAGTCATCTGTGTTTTCGCTCCCCTTCTTTTCATTTTCGTTGGGTCTCATTTTACCAGATGTTGGGACACGAATATAAGGGGGGGCATTCCAATCCGCCAGCCTCTTCCATGCGTAAAAGCCACCAGTTAGTACGATGTAACGATGAAACGACGACGCTTACAAGCCGATCGTCAGCCGTAGAGCAACTTCTTTCTATACCCTTATCTCATATATACAGCTCCTGTAGTTCTTTTACCCCGCCAAATGCGACGCGGTCCACGATTAAATCGTCCATTCCCATCATTAAGGCCGGGGTAATTACATACTCCCCGTACTTATCATTAATCGTGTCAAGCGCGTCTGACACCTGTCTCCTCTTCTCAAAATCGGTATCAAAGAGCGAGGCCTGGACCGACCCGACAGGAACCAGGTCAAAGCAGCTGACTGCAAGTTTCGCCACGACTGAAGCGTTCGGCTGCGAATTAAAAAGAAGCATCACTTTTTTAAATAACTCCTCAGTAGTATAAAGAGGCATATCAAAAGTTCTTCCTTTATGCCAGTAAGTCCAATTAGTATAGACCAGGGCAACATGAACGCCCTGCGCTGCAAATTTTGCTTTTCTCATCCGCCGGGCCATTTTCTCTGTCAGCTTCATAAGGAGCCTGGACAATTCCTGTTTATCCGCTGTCTTATTTCCCAGAGCATAGGATTGGCCAAAGCTTTTGCGCTTAAACTCAACCTCATCGATTTCCCAACCGCGAAGACGCAAATACCAATAATAGCCGTTAATTGACTGGAATACTTCTTTTTGCAGCTTCTGAAGCGGTGCGTCGACAAACTGCAGGGGCGTAAATATTCCTTTACTGGTTAACCGCGCCTCATACCTCGTATTGATCCCACACAAATCAGTCAGCTTCAGCTTCTGATACACTGAGCGCAGGTTCTCATGAGTAATAATATCCAAACCGTCCGGCTTATGAAGGCCTGCGGCGGTTTTGGCTAAAAAGCGGTTAGTTCCGATCCCAATGTTACACCTGATCCACTCCCCTATCTCTTCTCTCATGCGCCTCTTTATTTCCATCCCGATTTCAGTCAAGGTTTTTTTGTGAAGAGCGTAGGTATGCGTAAAATCAATAATCGCCTCATCAATTGACTTAGGCACCACATCCGGCGAATAGTCCTGAAAGATTTTCTTAAACTGCAGGTGGATCGCGCGGTACTTGGGAGGATCAGGCGTTTTTACAATCACCTGCGGGCACAGCACTTTTGCGTCTCTTACAATCATTCCTGTTTTTATTCCAAACTGTTTTGCCTCGATTGAGGGGGCGACCACGCAGCCATTCGGCGAGTTGTATGCAGCAACCACGATTGGTTTTCCCCGAAGAAGAGGGCTTGCCTGCTGTTCACAGGTTGCAAAACACGAGTTGAGATCAACATGCATGATAAGAGGCTGGTTGTGGTTAAGCGGCAAGTCCATCTGACACCTCCTCGAGCATCCATTCCAGAGTTTCAGTGTCGTAGCTTAACCTGAAATCAATCGTTCCTGTTGAGACTGAGAACTTATGGAGAAGCTTTCTTCCCTCGCGGACCGTGTGATGATAACCAAGCTTATTGATAACATAGTCTCTTCCCTGCCAACGGATTTTTCGCGGCATAACCCTGGTCCCATCCGTGCCTCTTTCCCTATTTTGCGAATGGACCGTTATCACACTTACTTTCTCAGCAATTCTTTCGATCATAGGTCTTCGTATTTTTATCTAATGCCGGTCAATAATAGGTGAACAAATGTTCACTGTCAAGCAGGTAAACGTTGTGCTTACTTTCCCACCACACTGGAATTTGCTATACTCCCGTTATTATGTGCGGCGCATACGGATATTCAGTAAAAGCTGAGAGGGAAATTTATGACAGATTTGAAATTGAAAACACGTTAGATTCTTTCAAGCCTCATTGGAATATCCATATAATGACAATGAATCCGGTAATCTATATGACTGCAGACGGTGTGCAGATCAAATATATGTACTGGACATTCCTGCCGAAATGGGCAAAAAAGAAGCGGTTAGACTATAGCACCTTTAATGCAAAAGAAGAAAACTTAATGAAAGGCATGTTTAAAGATGCAGTACCAGGCCAGCGCTGCATCATACCGGTAACACACTTTTTGGAACCTGATCGAGTCCACTATCCAAAACCACAACCGGCGCCGTGGTATTTATTTAAATTGAAAGACGAAAAAATCTTTGGTCTCGCCGGATTGTATAACGTCTGGACAGACCCCGAAACAAATAAAGAGCTTTATACCTATACAATTATCACGACAGTTCCAAACGCGGATGTAGGCAAAATACATAATCGGGAACCTGCAATATTACCAAGAAATAAAGAACAAGAATGGTTAAATCCTGATGTTACCGAAGCTGAACACATTCTTCCTATGCTCAAACCCTACCCGCCCGGCAAAATGGATTACTGGCGAGTTCCGGATGAAGCTAAAAACCCAAGAAATGATTATCCTGAAGTTATAGAGCCATATAAAGCGCAGGGGCAAGGAAGTTTATTGAATTAGCAAAAATAGTCCTCTCTTTAATCCGGTATTCCTTTTTATCCTTTTTCTATCTGAATTTACGCGACAACCCTTCCCCCCTATATCCCCCCTGGGAGGCTACGCATTCCCCGGAGAAATGGCTAGTAACATAAAGAAACTTTTTGTGTTACGTAAGCGAACGTGTTGTCTTACTGCTAACCATATAATATAATTGTCCAACATGAAAGCTCCCCAGCCTCCAAATCAAGGATTCAACTTTAAGGATCCAATACAGAATAAAATTCACCAAGAGCTAAATAGGCTCATTGGCCCTGGCGCAGCATCATTTTATATGGATGCCTGCAAACTTATGGACGATAATCCCCCACTGTCTTCAAAGACACATTTAATTGCTCATTTGCTCCGAGAAATTGACAGTTCAGTGCGAGATATTATGGCTCCATTCGGTTATAGACCTCCCCAGGAGGGGGCATTTAGAGATCAAATCAATGAAATAGTGAAACTGTATAAGATTCCAAAAGATGACGAATTAGTAAAATTGTGGTTAAAACTTGGCGATCTGCATAGATTAGCTCACAGAAATTCTTTGGCAATGCCAAGAGGTGCCGATAATAATTTCCTCGACCTTTGGAATGGAACTCAGACCCTTCTTTCCGTTATTCTCACCCTTTTAAGTGAAAACTTCGCTCGCTTCATTGAGTACATCGACGATCTATTAGCTAAACCTCAAATCTACGCAGACGACATACAAGAGCTAAAAAATCACCTCCCAAACAACACCGTGATATTAGGTTATTTTTTTGAAAAACTTCAAGACCCTCGATGTGTGCCCATGTTGAAAGCTAGAGGTTTTTTCGATAACCCCTTAGGTCCTCTTTTCCACCCTGACGGAAGCTTTAGTTATCCGTACTGGCCGCAATCAGCGTATTTAATTAGAATGGCAAAGGTTAATTCTGCGCAGAAAGATGTATTAGAAATATGCTTAGACATTGAGACAGAAAATGTGACGATACAAGCAGATATTCTAGAAATTGCTGCGTCTCTCCCGGCTGATATGAGCTTAAAATTACTGGAGAAAGTAAAACCTTGGATTACAAATGGAGTGTTTTGGAATTTACCAGAGAAATACTCTCAGCTGATATTACACTTGGCAGAAGACGGCAAGGCAGACGAGGCGATTGATTTAGCTAGAATTGTATTGACAATTATGCCAGATCCAAAATATCCTCAACGAGTCGGCGATGATAGCACCTACATTTTACCACCGGACCCCACTGCATACTTTGACGATCACAAATACCAGGAAACTCTGGCTGAAATTATGCCATATCTAGTTAAGGGTAGTCGAGGAAAAGCCATAGCTATGGAAGCACAGTTACTCGATGATGCTATAACGTTTTCCATGAGAGAACCTGATAAAAATAAACCAACCGATTATTCTTATATTTGGCAACCGGCCATAGAAAATCATAGCCAGAATCTGCTTCACGGATTAAAAGCAATCATACTCATCAATTTAAGAGACACATGTGAAATGCTTTTACAGGAAGATCAAACCCTGTTAAATGAAGTAATGCAAATATTAGAGAAACACGAATGGGAAGTTTTTGATCGTTTAGTGCTTCACTTATTGCGAGTCTTCCCAGCAGGCGCAGCAAAGGAAATAAAAGAAAGACTACTTGATACACCCTATTATTCCTCAATGACTTTCGAGCACGAGTTTTTCCTGTTAATTCAAGAGCAAAGCCGTTTACTTTCAAAAGAAGAGCAGGGACAAATTCTTACAATAATTAATAGTGGCCCTACGGATGTAAGTGCCCTAGAAAAAAGACTGCAAGAGGAGGGTCAAAAAGACATTCCGGATATCATAGAAAAGTACAGAAAAAGATGGCAACAAAATCATTTAGCCCCTTTTGTCGACACATTTCCGGAATATAAAGCACTTTATGATCCTCTGACTCAAGAGCTAGGAGAGCCGGATCATCCTGAATTCAGATCATATACTTCGGGTGCTAGCTTTGGACCAACTAGCCCCAAATCTTCACAAGAGATCTTAGAAGCTGAGCTTACCAAAACCATTGAGTTCATGCACACCTGGCAACCTACCGCACAAAGGTTTGAAGACTCTCGAGAAGGATTAGGCAGGGAGCTTACAAAAGCGATTACAGAGGACCCCGAAAAATTTGCTTCAACTGCGGAGGAGTTCAAGAACCTTGATCCAATTTATATCAGGTCTCTGATAAGTGGTTTTCGAGAAGCAATTAAAAATAATAAGGATTTCACTTGGGAGAAAGTTCTCGCGCTATGCAGTTGGGTTGTGGAACAACAGAAAACAATAACAGATAGAAAACTTCAAGATCCATTTGAAGATCCCGACTGGGACTGGACTTTCAGTACTATCGTCGAGTTCCTTAGCGATACTTTTAAAGACAACAAAATGCCTATCGCTTTGCGGGAGAATGCATGGACCATTCTTGAGAAGCTTAGTAACGACCCGAACCCTACACCAGAGGAGGAGGCGAAAAGAGGTAAAGACTTTGATCCTGCTTCCCTATCAATCAATTCAACCCGACCAAAAGCTCTACACGCAGTAATCCAATATGCATTATGGATAAGAAGAGCAGAAATGAAGCAACTTGGAGATGAAGCGGCTAGAGAGCTTGGTTTTAGCACCATACCAGAAGTGCAAAGGGTGCTTGAGCAACATTTGGACATTGGTAAAGACCCATCCTTAGCAATTCGATCAGTATATGGCCAATGGCTATCAAGCCTTATATTCCTGGATAAAGAATGGGTAATCAAAAGCCTCAGTAAAATAATGCCGAGAGATGAAAACCTGGCTGAGTATCGCAGGGTTGCCTGGGATACCTATATCGACTTCAACAATCCTTATAATGAAGTACTGGACATACTGCGCGGAGAATTTCTCATATCTATCGAGGAGTTAGGAAAACATCCCAAATTAAAGCCACATCAACCCGTAAGCCCGGATGACAGACTCGCGCAACATCTAAGTGTCTACTATTGGAGGGGAAAACTTGATATAGAAAGTGATTTAATTGTTGCGTTTTATAGCAAAGTGAGCGACGAAATTGCTGCAAGAGCCATGGAAGCACTTGGGAGAGGATTGAGTGAGTCCGTAGACGAAGATACCAAAAACAGGCTAAAAGATTTATGGATCAAAAGATTTGAGAATGCAAAACATGACCTCACCTCGCATCAGAAGGAACTACGAGAGTTTGGCACATGGTTCATTTCCAGGAAGTACGACGACTCTTGGTCTCTAGCCCAATTGAAGGAAGTGCTAGAAATAACCGGAGACATTGAATCAGACCATCAAGTGTCCGAGAGATTGATAGAACTTTCCTCCCACTATCCCGAAGAAGTAATTGATTGCATCCGGCTAATGATCGATGGTAATAAAAGAGAATGGGCTGTGATGTATTGGAGAGCTGAAATAAGAGAAATTCTGAAAAACGTGCTTGCAGAGAAAAATGATGCTAAAGAAAAAGCAGTAGGTTTAATAAATCGACTTATTTCAATGGGAAACCTAGATTTCAAGGATTTTCTCCCAAAAGAGTAAAGGGCGAATATGGGTACTTTTAGGCAATACCATGAAAAGGCACCGCCGGCCACTAAAAAAGCATATTTACATATTTCATACTGTTGAGCCATCAGCTATAATAAGCGGGTTCTGAGAAAACCTAATCAGAGGCAACGTGAGGAAGAAGTAAGATGGAAGCACCACATTCAGTTCTCGATTTAATTGAGAGATTTGACCGGAACCGCAGCGCGTATAAGTCTGGACAATACAATGAAGCTAGGCTTCGCATCGAATTTCTCAACCCCTTTTTTGAAGCACTCGGATGGGATATCAACAATAAACACGGTTACGCCGAAGCATACAAAGATGTTATTTACGAGGACGCTATTAAAATCGGCAGCGCAACCAAAGCACCCGACTATTGTTTCCGGATTGGTGGAACCCGCAAGTTCTTCGTCGAAGCAAAAAAGCCCACAATCAACCTAAAGGACGCAAGTGATCCCGCGTTTCAGCTGCGCCGCTACGCATGGTCTGCAAAACTACCACTAAGTATTCTCACTGACTTTGAAGAGTTTGTTGTTTACGATTGCCGGGTTAAGCCCGACCAGCACGACAAAGCAACAACCGCTCGAATCATGTATCTGCCTTATACAGAGTACCCGAGCCGATGGGAAGAAATAACATCCATATTCTCACGAGAAGCCATCTTGAGAGGTTCTTTTGACACCTACGCAGAGGCGACCAAGGGGAAAAGGGGCACCACTGAAGTTGACGCCGAATTTCTCCACGAGATCGAGTCCTGGAGGGAAATGCTTGCACACCACCTGGCGCAGCGCAACAAAAGCCTCACCCAAAGGGAACTTAACTTTGCAGTACAGATGACAATTGACCGGATTATTTTCCTGCGAATATGCGAGGATCGCGGCATTGAAGAATATGAGCGGTTGAAAGGGTTATTAAAAGGCAGCAATGTATATGACCGCCTCCGCACTCTCTTCGTTGATGCTGACGAACGCTATAACTCAGGCCTCTTTCATTTCCAAAAGGAAAAGGACGTACCAGAGCCGCCCGACACTTTAACCCCAAACCTAATCATTGATGATAAGCCGCTCAAAGAGATAGTAAGAAGGCTTTATTATCCCGAAAGCCCATACGAGTTCTCGGCACTTCCAGCAAGTGTCCTGGGTCAAGTATACGAACAGTTTCTAGGAAAAGTCATTACCTTTTCGCCATCACACCAGGTCACGGTTGAAGAAAAACCAGAGGTGAGAAAAGCCGGAGGCGTCTACTACACACCATCCTTTATTGTTGACTACATTGTGAAACATACATTAGACGAATTACTTGCAGGCAAAAAACCAGGTCCTCGCGGAGGTGTTAGCAAAATTAAGATCGTTGACCCTGCTTGTGGATCAGGCTCATTTTTGATCGTTGCATATCAGCATTTACTTGATTGGCACCGAGATCGCTATATTGAAGACGGACCAGAGAAACACCGAAAAGAATTATACCAGGGACCTGGAGGCGTATGGCTGTTAACCACACAGGAGAAGAAACGCATCTTACTAAACAATATTTACGGCGTGGACATAGACCTGCAGGCAGTCGAAGTAACAAAACTATCACTTCTTCTCAAAGTACTTGAGGGTGAGTCAAACCAAACTCTCAACACGCAGCTGCGTCTTTTTCAAGAGCGGGCTCTTCCGGATCTTGATCGAAACATTAAATGCGGCAACTCACTCATTGACTCAAACTTTTATAGTTCCCCTACCCTACCGCTCTTTGATGAAGAAACACAATATCGCGTCAATGCATTCGATTGGAGCAATGCTTTCCCGGAAGCATTCTCAGGAGATGATCCCGGCTTCGATGCTGTGATTGGTAATCCGCCATACATCCGTATCCAAGCCTTGAAAGAGTGGGCACCGCTTGAGGTTGAGTACTACAAAAAGGCCTACAAAGCAGCAGAGAAAGGAAACTACGACATCTACGTTGTTTTTGTTGAGAAAGGCCTATCACTATTAAACGAGCATGGACAGCTTGGTTATATTCTCCCACACAAGTTCTTCAATGCTCAGTACGGAGAGCCACTGCGCACACTTATAGCAAGCAATCACAATCTATCTGAAGTGGTGCATTTCGGAGATAAGCAAGTGTTTGACCAGGCGACAACTTATACGTGCCTCATGTTTTTAGATAAAGCAGGAACCAAACAGTGCCACATCGTGAAGGTCGACGACATCTTAGCTTGGCGAAACTCCGGCGAAGCTCAAGAAGGTACAATCCCAGCTACAAATATTAGTGGAGGTGAGTGGTACTTTGCGATCGGCGAAAACAAAGCCTTGTTCGAACGGCTTAGTAAGATACCTTTAAAATTGAAAGACATTGCACATCTTTTCGTGGGCTTACAGACAGATGCCGATGATGTCTTCATTTTAGAGGAAGTGAGGCGAGAGAACGGACGCGTCCTATGCGAATCAAAGTCTACACACTCTCAACATTGGTTTGAAGGGGACCACCTCAAACCTTTCCTGAAAGGGTCACTAAATATTCGCCGTTACCACCTCACCAACATGACTAAGCGCTTAATCTTTCCCTACGCTCTTATCGATGGCAAATCAGTATTAATTGACGCAACCGAATACAAGAATCGATATCCTTTAACCTGGTCATATCTTGAAGAAAACCGAGAACTTCTCACCGCAAGAAATAAGGGAAGAATGGGACAGGATTGGTATGGCTATGTGTACAAGAAGAACCATACACGCTTCAACTCCCCGAAAATTCTTGTCCCCTCTATTGCAACTGGTAGTTCCTTTGCCCTTGATTTAAGTGGTATATATTACTTTGTCGGGAGCGGAGGCGGCGGAGGTGGGGGTTACGGCATAACACTACTGGAGGAATCTCAAATTTCGTATTTGTACTTACTCGGATTGCTAAACTCTCGTTTACTGAGTAGTTATCTGAAAACAATAACCACAACGTTTCGAGGTGGCTATATCGCATTAAACCGTCAGTACATCGAACAACTGCCCATCCGCGCTATCGACTTTTCTGATCCTAACGACAAAACCCGCCATGACAGTATAGTAGAACTTGTTGGGCGGATGCTATCTTTATATAGCCGAATAGATAACGCAGGTACTCCTCACGAAAAGACCATTATTCAACAACAGATAGATATCACAGATCAGCAAATTGACAGATTAGTGTACGAACTATATGGCTTAACACAAGAGGAGATCAAGGCCATCAGTTAAGTAATATCTTTAACTCCGCTAGGAAACTTCCCTGATCTTCTTGCCTACCCTTCTGCCTAGTAATTTGTCGCTCACACAACCCTACTGTGTGCTCAGCGCTCAGCAAAACTCACTTATGGTTTGCGCAGTAGACGCAGCCCTTTTCTCTGAAGCTCCTGCTGAACATTAAAAGTGTAATGTCCGTATGGATTGATATGTTCGTGCCTAGCTGGTCCCAGGTGTTTTAGATCGTCATCGATGATTTGGCAGCCTTCTCAATAGAAATTTTTGTACATTGAGGTCTTGTCGTAGTAACGGAACGAAACCCAACGATCTTCCCTACCTCCCACATGTTGCAGAATGAGCCACGTCAGAAACCATAAATTGTGCGACATGCCATTCTCGCAACCAGCGACAGATCACCCCTAAATTTAGTCCTTTAGTGCAGAATTTTACGAGTTATGGTATGAAGGACAATTTTGCATTTTTACAACTGCTGGCTTGTAGTGCTTAGTAGTGGAAATTTCTCCACTTGTCGGAAGACCGAGATGAGCTAGGTACTAAGGACTTCCACTTAGCTGTTCTTCTCTGATATAATCGCAGGCGAAGAACGCAGCTGCCCTTTAATCAGATCATATTATCATTGAGGATCACAGAATGTCTTTGAGGAAACCAATCGTTTTTGAAACGCCATTTAACCAGTACATCGGCACCGACATCATAGGAGAAGGAGGTACAGGACGAGTCTACAAAGCAACTGGTGATGATAACAGTGCATACGCAATAAAGCTCCTGCATTCCGAGAAAGCAACCCGCGAGAAGATGAAGCGGTTCAAGAATGAGGTAGAGTTTTGCAGCAGAAACCGCCATTCCAACATCATTGAAGTCTTAGGTAGCGGGAATGTTGTAGATGGCAAAAAGCAGTCTCCATTCTATGTAATGCCACTTTATGCTTCTTCCCTCAGAACACTTCTTGAGGCAGGGATTTCCCCTGAAAGGGTTCTTTACTATTTCTCGCAACTTCTGGATGGTGTGGAAGCAGCCCACCTACAAAAGGTGATTCATCGCGACCTGAAGCCTGAAAACGTCCTCTATGATGAGGTTCAAGACCGTCTCTTAGTTGCTGATTTCGGCATAGCACACTTTGAGGTGGAGGATGTCTATACTGATGCTGATACTTCGCCAAATGATAAGCTTGCCAATTTCCAGTATGCAGCCCCCGAACAACGCAGACGTGGCTCAAAAGTGGAGTACCCAGCCGATATTTACGCGCTGGGACTCATACTAAATGAGATGTTCACAGGATTAGTACCTTATGGAACCAGATACAAAACCATTAGCGATGTAGCGCCTGACTACGGCTACCTGGATGATATGGTCACTGAAATGTTAAATCAATCAGTGGAGGAGCGTATAAATTCTATAGCAGTGGTTAAGCGCCAGCTTATTGGCAGAGGGGTAGAGTTTGTTAGCTTGCAGCGCCTCAGTGCACTCCAAACCGTTGTACCAGTTACAGATATTGATGATCCGCTTATCAACGATCCCCCTTTCTTACGCGATTACGACTATAAACGAGGGGTACTTATTCTTTACCTAAGTCGTCCAGTCAATGATAAATGGATATTTGAGATGCGCACTATGCGTGCTTCGTTAACCTTTGCAGGTCACAAGCGGCCAGAGCAGTTTGATATCTTAGGAAATACAGCGGTTACACGGGCAGAAGAGCAAAATGTGCAGCAAATCATAAACGACTTCAAGACCTGGCTTCCGATTGCAAACCGCCAGTACGAACAAACGATACGAGAAGAGCAACGGAAAGAGGAAGAACGGCAGCGCAGAGAATTGCAGATGGAGATCGAAGAACTAGAACGCGAGCGACGTGTACGAGCTAACGTGAGAATATAACTCCCTTAAAGGGTATCACCCCTTGTCTAAAAACCCATATCATATAATCCCTTCCCACGTCGCACAATTAGTTGATTGTGTGCCGTTAACAAAACCTAAGCTGATGCGAGGCTCAAGGCTGCTCTAGTTTGTCCCTACCCCCTTTTGTATATACTGCTGAATAAGATTTTGATAAGGAACGTGGAGCCTGTCCGCCTTTTCCTTAACTTGTAGAAGCAACTGTTCAGGAAGGCGGATGGAGATTAACCGTTTAGTGCGTTTGAGACTGGGAAACACCACCCCCCTTTTAAAATCAGACGGCTCAAAATATTCCGATAGGTCTAGTTTTGCCCAGAACCTAGCTTCTTCTGCCTCATTTTTAAACTTTGGTACGACGAGTTTCTTTTTCATAGAGTTTCACCTCCTTTTTGTTGATATCGCGTGAGGAAATAACTCTGATCCTGTCCCCTCTTCTGGTAAAGACCTGATACAGCAGTCTTCCCTCTTGCGTCTTGCCGATGATAATAAAGCGTTTTTCAACTGCCGAATGTTCGACATCCTCCCTCAACGCATTTTCTTTATCTGAGAACACCTCTTCCGCCTCCCAAGGCAATACGTTGTGATTTGCTATATGTTTTACATTGGCGCTGTCCCATTCAAATCCTGTAACCCCCTTAAATATCACCAATTCCATATATACAAATAATGTATATACAGTCTATCGCAAATCTATTTTCTGTCAATGGGGAAAAGTAAGCCCTCACATGACTGAGTATAAATTCACCTCGACTACAAAGCTACCCGACTCCCACGCCTATGAGAACGTCAATAGGAAAAAAGTACTCAAACATTGATAAATATATGTAAATATATTAAAACATGTGCATGGAAGAAAAGATTTATTCTCCGCAACAATTCGGGCGGCTGATTGGCCGATCCGTTGCAACCTTACAACGCTGGGATAGACAAGGCATTCTCAAGGCGTACCGATCACCAACGAACAGGAGATTTTATACGCACTCGCAGTATCTTGATTATCTAGGAGCAGCTATCACCGAAAGGAATATTGGAAATGCCGGAAACATACACAAACGAGACCTACGCGTTTGACGAACTTTATATCGCGCTTAATCGATCTTTTGATCTGTCTGACGATCACTTCAAGCTCTTTGGCATCACCTGGTATCCAACCCGATGGGGGAAATACATACGTAAATTTGATGAGGGGGTGGAGGAGGAAGAACTATTTCAAATCGATGGAAGGACTAATGTCCGCTGGTTTGCGGCTGTAACCACCGATGATCCAGATGCATGGCAGGGAACTTTTGATCTCTACATCTTCTTTGACGAGGAAGACGAACACGCAGATATTAACTCATTCGAGATGCCAATGGTTAATAACCATTGGGTAGATATGGTCATAGACTACAGAGAGAATTATAACGGCGAAGTGGCCTATGAACTTTACAAAACGCTAAAATCGCCTGACAAAAAGCCAGAAGAGAAAGAACAAGCTCTCAAGCAAATGATGCACATAACGCCTATATATTTCTATGCGGTTGAAAAGATCAGCAAGGATAGAGCCTCCAACACACTACAAATCGAAGGCACTATGCCTGCGGTAGCTAATAACAGGCCAATTTTCATGCACGTTCTTGCACAGTTCTCTTTCACAACAGGAAAGTTGACAGTAATCCCATTATAAGACCACGAAAACTACCTCAACTATCCACCACCCTGGTACTCATAATGTCTACTTATTAGGTACGACCTCTCCCCTGGACGATAAGTACCGACGAAATAACAACATGGGGTGTCACACCCCTTTGAGGAGAGAGATTCCCATTAACCTTTTTCTGGACTGACAACCCACCCATTCGGATCAATGTCAGATGCAAAAGACAGACCAACGAAGTGGTTTTTTACCTCTTCCAAGCTTGAAAACTCCCCAAGCAGACCACCATTGAACGCGATTGGCTTCTTTGGCTCTATCGCAAAATAAGCGACATACGGTTTCTCTGCTGTATTAGGAAGACGTTTTTTCACAACGATTTCGTTTTCACCAACAGTGTTGATAGCTGTCCTATGCTCAAGGGTAAACTGTTTTTCTGCTTCTTCCAATGTCATTGATATTCTCTCTTTCTTTGTACAAGTGAGTCATTTCTTCTTTTTGTGAAATGCTTATTATCTAGGACACACGTTCGCCACTGCCTGAGTATACTACACCAATGAGCGGGAGAGGCCGTTTCGGTACTTTTGGGTAGGTTGGGATAGTCGGGGAAAAGTGGGTGAGAATCGCTTACCACTGTAAATTTCGTCGGCGGTACCCTTTAGTCAAAAATACCCAAATTGGCTATTAACTCTTGTATTCGCTGATCGATTGGGTTATAGTACGCGGAAAGCACCAGAAGCGATCTGAAAACACAACTCAGAGATAATATATGCCAGCAATTTCATTTACCACAGATAACTTACAGGGAGCTGTTCCAGCGGGATTTCAAATTGACTTAAACGGCGACTATATCGTGCTGACCGGGGAAAACAACGCAGGCAAAAGCTCTGTGCTGCAACTACTTTTCAAAAGATGCACGGGTAATATTTATCCTGTACCACTTGAACAAGTCTGTCTGATTTTACCAGATCGAATGTACGTCGATGTAAACACAAATACCGGAAGAACACTTGAAAACTATAATGTTGATCTGGCAAATAGTATCAGCGGCAATAATCGGAGTTATCACGCCCCAAATCTCCCTCCTATGAGCAGTGAGTTGCCCAAGTTATTACTACATCACACGAGTTTTCTTAAGCAGACCAATAAACTTCTGGATTACTTTGAATATTTCAACTTACCCCCCTTCGACCTACGTGGTACGCAGGAAGTGATATTTGAAGAAATTCAAGTGATTTTTCAAGGATCGGGACTCCGAAGTATATTTTCGATTCTTGCAGCTCTAACTGATAACAACACAAAACTGCTTCTCATTGATGAACCCGAGCAATCTCTTGAACCAAAACTTCAAAAAATACTCCGCGATCTCCTCTATGAAGCATCAAAGAAGAAACAGGTCATTGTTGCTACGCATTCACATTTATTTTTAAATAGGCGTGACGTTGCCTCGAATTATGTAGTGAGTAAAAGAAATAATAGTTTTGCCCTCTCCCCTGTTACATCAGAAGAGGAGTTGTACGAAATCACGTTCAATTTACTGGGATGCAGTCTTGAGGATTTGTTTTTCCCAAACAACTTTCTGATCGTGGAGGGTTCGACCGACCAGATTATTGTTGAGAAAGTGATGCAGCTTAAAGACATCGATAAATCTAAGATAAAAGTCGTATCAGCATCAGGAGTTAGTAAAGTTGCCAATATTCTGTCATCCGTATATAACAGTCTCGTACCACTTGTTTTGAAAGACTCTCCTTATAAAAGTAAGGTTGTAGTACTCGTGGATAGACTTCATGAGCCATCTGACCCAATATACGAAAAGATAGAAAGGGCACTTGTAGACCCCAACCAACAATTGTTTAAACTCACCGCAATAACCCTAGAAAATTATTTGCATGAAGACTTATATGCAAAATGTGGTCTCGATAAGACCGATACGATCAAGGAGATTGATAAAGAAACGGATTATGAGAAAAAATTCCAACTTAAGACAAAGAACGCCTTAACTATCGCAGCCGCTTTAACAGTAGATGATCTGAAATACATACCAGAAATTGTAGATGCGGTAGAAAAGGCTCTAACCATTTCACTTCCATGACCTCTCGCAGCCACAGTGGTATTAATCTAGCTCGCAGAGTCACTAATTTTTTCCACCTCCCACCATATCTCTATGATACTTCAGATTGAATTATCACTGGTTCGCATAAGGTGACATTATGCGCCCTCGCATAAATTTCACGAAGCAAGTTTTATACGAACCACCTCCCTGACTGTATAACCGACCTGCCCCAATTAGTTCACTACTCGATGTATAGACTATAAGTTGACTTTATAATCTATAACTACTATAATCACCCAACTGATGCAGTAAGCATCAGAATAGAGGGCAGCCGTGCCCTTTATCATCAAAATGAACTTTTAGAAGGAGAAGTACATGCCCAAAGGGGAAAGTAGGTGGCATGAGACCAGTTGCAACGACTGTGGTGCCTCTATCCCGTATCATGAAGATTGGAATAGTATTCCAACCCTATGTAAAGACTGCCGCGAAGAAAAAGCACGTCAGCGGGCAAAATGGCATGAAACAAGTTGTAGCGACTGTGGCACCACCATCAGCTACAATGAAGACTGGAACAGAATTCCCGATCTGTGCAAGAATTGTATAGAGAAGAAGAAGCGTGAACGGGCCAAATGGCACGAAAAATGGTGTTCGGAATGCAAAGCCATCATCCGCTATCATGAAGACTGGGACCATGTTCCCGACCTTTGTGGCCAATGCAGAGCGAGGAAGAAACGTGAGCGCGAAGAAGCAATAGCAAAATGGCGCGAAACCTCTTGTTCACGTTGTCACGCAACCATCAAATACCATGTTGACTGGAACCGTGTACCCGATCTGTGCAAGGACTGCATAGCGAAAGTCAGGGAAGAACGCCAGCATGAACAAGCCAAATGGCACACAACAACGTGCAATCACTGTAGGGCTACTATTAAGTATCACGAAGATTGGGCTAAAGTCCCACAGTACTGCAAATCTTGTAACGAGCCGCAGCACAAAACGTGCGCAGGTACGGACTGCCATAATACCATCGAGTACAAAGTATATTGGCAAGACCCGCCGATCTACTGCAAAACATGCAGAGACACCTGGAAAGATCGATCCAGGGCTGGTTACACTGAAACTGACGAAGGAGATGTCCGACATCATACGTGGTATGACAGTCAAGGAAACACCCGCATGAGTTGGGATACCACTCCCGGTAGAGGTGGCAGAGTATATAAGCCTGGAAGCGGTCATGAGGTTGACCAGAATAGACCAATTCGGGATAAAGGTCGCATTAAGAAGTGGCGTTCCTAACCACCTCGATTAATCCGTGGTACAGGTTTTTGCCTGTACCACGCTATTAGCTTACATGATAAAATTGTCCATAAATATATGAAAATAAAATCGTGGGATTCATCAGAAAAAAGCAACGAAATCCATTTAGATCGGGCAATGACAGAAGCCCTACGCTATCTAAAAAGAAACGGGATTGTTGAACTTAACAATACTGCTCTTTCAAAAAAAGAAGAGCTATTTTCCCGCGCCATTGACGACTATAAAAAGGGAGAACTTTCTCTTGATGAGTTTTCGTGCTTGTGCGAAAAGCTATGGTGGACAATAGATAACAAAAATAATAAACTCGCAGAAACTATTCTTAAGGGTGCAGAACTAAGTTTTTATGAAAGAGCATCGGTAACTCAAGAAAATATGGAAAGCAATTTCATCAATGTCCTAAGGAAGGTCATGAATTATAAAGAATAAACTATCAGGCAATGCTATAATTGCGCTTACAGCTTTGACTATAAAAAGATTTACCACTAATGAAACGGTTATAACAAATCCCCATAATACAGTTCTAAGGGGGAAATCATTTCCTTCACTGACCATTGAGGGCGAAAAGGACGAGAAAATAGAAATACCTTTTCCTAAAGAAAAATTCACCCGCCTACTAAAAGTTGTGGGCGTGAAAAATGCGGAGGAGCTTAGTACATCAGTCCTTACAAAACTTATGGTACTCACAATTGGGGATTTCATAACAGGCGCTATGTCGCTAGACGAACTTGCAACGATCTTTAGTTTCTTGCTATGGAACTGTAAGTATAAAAGTGGACGGGTAAACCCTACATTTGATGAAATAGGGATCATTCTTGAAAACGGAGGAGAACTAGCTTATTATCTTCGCCACGCAGTAGACAATGGCGAGCCAAATTCTACTTTTGTCGAATTTCTCTACTCACTCATGCAATTTTACGACCGACGGGCAGTAGTCCAAGCTAACGTGGAAAGCATGGAGAAAGAACGCGCTTAACACACCGCATCACCCTCCAAAATCTTCTTGGTTCGCATAAGGCTACATTATGCGATCCACTCTCCTCGACTTTAAGCACAAGATACGAAAATATCGGTTCAGCATAACCCATCTTTTGTAATGTTATGCGAACCATTTTTGCTGAACCGCCCGTTCCCCTATTCTTGACCACACTTCTACTTTCACGCCGGATGAAGCAAAATAAAGCCAGGCCTTACGGGATCTTCCTCAAATCCATTAAGAATAACTTGACATAAATCTTGAACTAGGTACATTATCCCACCAATAAAACTAATGAACTGCGCACGAAGCCATTGCCACACTAAAGGAGGAGCAGAGTCAAGTAGCTTTTTATAATCAGCATCACTATGAAAGTACCATCCATTTTCCCACACTTCAAATATCTTAACTCCATATAATTCAACACCGTTAAAAACCATATTTGTCCCCCATCCACGCTGAACCGACGCCCATGCTTTTCTCATCTGCTCTATTTGATCCTTAAGCATATCGTCTTGTAAGTAGCGACAGCACACGCCATAAACGCGCCCCAGAAATAGAGGCTCTTGTTCAGAGACAAATTGTCGAAACGTCAGTAAGAACGAACGAATTGCATCCTCATCCGGCTGATCCAGCATCGTGGTGATCCCCGCCTGGTTATAAGTAATTTTGTGATGTACACTAAAACCTGTTTGGCCCAAAGATGTCTCCGCTAACTCCCGGTTCTTCTCGAGAAAAAGATTTAATATATCCAGATCACTTCTCCGCTGGCTTATTGCAGCATTACGCTTCCGTGACATACTGTTCACCACCTACAAAAGCCTCAAGCTCATAAGAGCTGACACAACTTAACAGCTCACTTTTCACATTACGAACCTGTAAGTGCATTTCCTAACCCCCATCTATACCCCCTCTCTATTTCTTTACAAAGATACTCTCAATTTGATTCGCCCGGCACCAACAAGTATCCATCACTGCGGCTTACACTATCACTCTCGTTCTGTTCTTCCAACCGTTTCCACAGATACTCCACTGTCTCTTGAGGGTCCAAAATGTATCCTGGAATAACAATATGCCCTGGAAACTCTTCAAGCTTTTCTTGCATAATTAGCTCTTTGTCGTTCCCAGGCGCTTTCACAGGTCTCGAAACCTTAACCATATAAGGCGATTGTAGTTTCGCCCTTCTTTTTAGGAGGTGATGCTCATCAGTAGTTACAAAGACATCATCAGGTCCACTCCAAGTACCGAATGCATGAATACTTAGAGCATCGTTTTTCATGTTATTCCACTTTCGACCCAGATGCCGCTGCACTTGAGTTTCGTTCTCAATTTCCTCTTGTAGAGATTGAGATGAGAGGGATAAGCCGTGTGGCTCAGACACCTCTACATTCTGGTCTTGAGCGTAGTCTCTATATATAAAGGCGACATTTGGGAAAAGCCTGTCATGGACCTCTCGAATTAGAATTTGTTCGATACCCCAGTAGTTAAGAAAGCGTGGTTTCGACGAGCGGAGTTCCATGCCTTCTAATTCAATATTGCGTAGTTTTTCGTTCCATTCATTTTCATCATAAAATCTTTTATCTCGTGATGGGTGATTTTCCATACGGCTTGGCCTTGAAATGCAAAGCACTATCTCACCTTGTTTATACCACTCTCGTATTTGTCGGAGAGCAGGCGAGAACTTGCGTTCTTCCTCTAGTGCTATGATGCAGTTCCAATCGAAGCAGACATTTATCATCAAAAACTCCAAACTATTTGTTTTATGATTATCCGAGATACTCTTCACCATAAGGATGTTCATCTCATTTTTAGATAAGCTTACCCCACCCTGTCAAGTTAAAAATGTCCTCATCCTGTCCAATAAACGGTCAGTTATTGGACGCTTAGATTTTATAAGCTGCCACGCGGCAGAAAATCACTTGACGAGTCCAGAAACCTATCTATATATCAATGTTCATTTAAAATGAGTTTTTAGACCGATCACGATACCGACACAATGCCATAAACGGTTGTTTATGGCACTCCCCTCTTCCCCTAATCACTAACAAGGATTTAAGCGGCTTGACGAGTGTCGTAATTGCAAGTCAAAATCAAAGCGATAAAACCCCATGCATTTTATGGGCATTGACACAGCCGCAGTAATTAAGTTTCAGCCTCAAGGTTTATAACCATGAGTAAAGTACACTACAAATCCCTCCCTAAAACATAGCGCTTGTCCCATAGCAGTTGATAATAAACCCAGATATTGCTATAATCTACCAATTATTTCCCTCATTGATATTTGACAGTGGAAAGGACGCTGGACATCAGTCTCTCAATGGAGCCAGACATTAACCCTGGTGTCCTGGCGAAATTTTCTATTGTCCGGTTTGATAAATTAAGGAGGTTAAAACCTTGACCAGTACTAAAGCTGATCGTATTGCCCGTAAAGAATGGGAGCGTGAAAAAGCTCAACAAAATAAAAGTAGAGCTGAGGAAGAAAGGTATAGGCAGGGAATCTACGTTAGCTATATCGATGAGCTCAGTAGAGAAATTCCTGTAATGCTGCGGCTACTAAAAGCTCTTGATTATCCGCTCATGGTATATGTAACGGTTACTGACAGACTTTTAGGGTTTAAAAAACGGAACGTTATCAAGGCTGCATGGGAAATTGGATCTTGGGAATTCTCGGTGCCTCGCTGTGAGGGTCCCATGCATACGCCACTCTACTTACTATCAGATGGCCGTCTATTCGCACAAACATTTGGCCTGCACACCATAGGCCCCTATGGTGCTGAACCCTTTTGGCCTGGTAATATGAGCAAGTACAATGCAGGGTCAAGCCTTGCAGGACTTCGCGAACTGCGGCTTAAGCTCGAAGGGATGAAAGGCAGTAGGTAAAGTTCGTGAGGGTGACAATAGGATAACTATTAAGCTTCCAGGTCACCCTCAAAATATATCCACCTTGTCAACACACGTATATATATGGTATGTTTTGGCTAGTGCTAAATCACTTTACAGAACGTCCCTTCTGTAAAGCAAAAGGGTCATATTGCCATGAAAAACACACCCAAAAACATCACGCATCTCGACAAATTCGCTTTACGAAAGGTGCAACCAGGAAATACTACCCTTTCTGAGAACCCGCCAGATAGTTTAAAAGATTGGATGGAGTTATTTCTACGCCTGGCAATAACAGGAGTTCGTTCAGAAGAAGTTGCCCGCAAAATTGCACTGCATCTTACCCGCTTCCAGGAATTTTTCCAAAATGGCTACGGTCATGACCGAATATCAACGTGTCTTCGCCGCGACGTTGTAGCGTGGCAAGAGGATCTCCTAGCCAGAGGCATGGCTCATTCAACAGTCAACAATCACATCGCTTCTCTCTCTGCATTCACAACCTGGGTCTACACTCTAAACCCAAACATATTTCCAGTCGGCGACCCGGCCAAGGGAATTGGCGAACTGAGTCTTCCCCCACTTGAGCCGCGCGCCCTAAGTCCCGAGCAAGTCCGATCACTCAAAAACCTCTGCGACCGACTAGAACGTTTTCACCTGGTAAAAGGAAGAAGAAACAAGAACGGCGCATCAACGATTCAATCTTACGCGCGACCCTGGCGCGACCGGGCAATAGTTTACGTTCTTTTATCAACAGGACTTAGACGCGAGGAATTGGTGAATATAAACCTTATGCAGGTAGAGCCACATACTCCGGAAGCTCTGAGAAATGCCAGAAGAGCTAGAATAACAAAGGTCAAAGGTAAGGGAAAAACAGAGAGAATCGTATTTTTATCAGCTGATGCCAGAACAGCCCTTGCCGACTATTTCGAGAAAGAACGACCACAAGATACAACCCCTGGATCCACCGCAGTATTCTTAAGCGTGAACAACAATGCAGCCAGGCACGAGGACGGAAGACTTTCAGTCCAAGCTATCAACCAAATACTCTCACAGATCGGGCGCTGGCATGATGCAGAGATGAACAACCCAGATCGCAAAATATCCCCGCTGCGCCCACACGACTTACGCCACACCTTTGCATTCCACCTAGCTCAAACAACAGGCGCTGATGCATATGAGTTAGAAAGACGCCTCGGCCACCGTTCACAAAGATACGTTCAGCGTTATACCAATCCACCGGAGCACATCGCAGCAGAATATATTGAGAGGTTCTGATAATTATTCTAAAGGTACAGCCCCATCATGGGAACACCGGCTGAGTAAGAGAGGGATATCATTAGGCTCAGAACCTATAATTCATTTTACGTGTCGTTTTTTCCCTGTTTGTTGAGTTTCAACCATATTGAGAACTATATACACCAGCCAAATTTTGCACGTTGACAATATGGATGAGTTTTTTATACGCTAAAATTATCAATGAGAAAAATATTTTCAACTAAACTTTTATACTTTTTATTAGTATTATTAGCAGTTTTCGGACTCAGCTTGGTTTTTGGCCATTATCATGCATACGCTGACGTTGATGATTCTTATACAAAATCACTTCTTCACTTCAACGGCACAGACGCATCAACGACGTTTACTGATGAATCCGGTAAAACATGGACAGCCAACGGGGATGCTCAAATAGACACGGCTCAATCAAAGTTTGGAGGAGCATCCGGCCTTTTTGATGGAAATGGAGATTATGTTTCAACCGGATCATCAAGTGATTTTAGTTTTGGTGGTGATTTTACGATTGATTGTTGGGTCAAATATAATGGCAGACAAAGTACTGATTCTCAGCCGTCGTGGTATAACGGAATAATTACAGACGCTAAATATAACAGTGGAACAATTAACGGCTGGCGACTACGCAAAGAGTACGTTTCAAATACTGTCCAAAATGCCGATTTTGCCGCTTGGACAACTGGTACCTCGAATGTTAGCTTGCAAGGAACAAGTGATATTGCTAATGGTAGTTGGCATCATATTGCAGTTGTTAGAAACGGCTCGCGCATTGACCTTTATGTTGACGGGGTGAGCGAAGCCAACACTACTTATTCTGGTACAATTGCCAATGACTCAACAGGTGTGCAAATTGGTAAAGGTTGGACTGATCTAAGTCAGGACTGGCATAATGGTTGGATTGATGAGGTAAGAATATCTAAGGGTATTGCCAGATGGACGAGTAATTTTACTCCACCAACTGCGGAGTATGCCCCAGCTCCAACACCCACGCCTACGCCAAGTGCAGACGTTGCTGCTGGATGGAATTCAGCGGGCGAAACATGGACATATGCCTCTTCAACAACAATTACGGTTCCGTCTGACGCAACAACCAAGTACAGTCCTGGCGATAAAATCAGACTGAAGCAGGGTGGGAGCTATAAGTACTTTTACATAATCGGTGTTACCTCAACAGTCTTAACGGTTACAGGTGGCAGCGATTACTCTGTTGCCAATTCCACAATTACAGACAACGACTATTCAAAAGTCGAAACTCCGGTCGGATTTCCACAATGGTTTAATTGGACGCCAACTTATAGCGGATCTGGAAGTCTAACTTTTACAAGCGTTGGAACACATATAGCGAGATTTTCCATAACAGGTAGAACAGTGCATGTCCTCTTAGAAGCCCAGGGTACTACAGGTGGAACAGCAGGTGCTGAAATATGGGCCACAACGCCCGTAACCTCAGCAAATAGTGATTGGCAACCTGATGGTGGAGCAGAAATCTGGCAAGGTACGTTTTGGCAAACTGGAAGAGTACGGGCGCAGGGAGGATACTTAAAGTTTGTACAGGCAGCTGAAACCTCTTTTAATACAGGTTATTCTGATACTATTGGAACTAGCTACACTTACGAATTTTAGGCTCTCTAGGGTTAATTAAGATTGTAAATGCTTCCAGTGTGGTATATTTCCATTAAGCACGCCTTAGTCGGAATATCTCCTGCCTCACTTTTTACCCATAATCCCCTCTTTCGCACCGGAAATGAGTCTGCTATTAAGATCGGCTTTCGATATTTTCGATATAACATCAAGACAGGCAAGCGAAAAGTGATATAATATGCTCAATAGCATGGAACAAAATACACCGCCGCAAGAGGCGACTCATGAACCTAATTGGTTTTTCAGACATATTCTTTTAACCTGCATCTCATTCCTAGTCATATTGTACCTCAGCATTGCTTTATCCAGCTATATATCAGTACACAAACCCTCAACGTCTATTCCAGTAGTGGGAAGTGAGGGTTATTCACCAGCTTACTCAACTGATGGAGATATGCCCATAGGCGCAACCTGCAAATGCAAAGATGGAACGTATAGTTTTAGTCCGAACGTTCGCATCGCGTGTTCCCATCGTGGCGGCATAGTACAATGGTTATAGTTTGTAGTTAGCTCTACCCCTCATAAAGGAAATATTTTCTAACAAACTTGTTTTTGACGCTCCGTTTGAAATATTTGTCAAACATGACCAATTTATCTGTAAAGGGCAGTTTCTGAAACAGCATATAGACAATAAGTATCCATATCGGAAGCAAAAGATCATAAGGGTAAAATAAATGGATTTTGTAGTAAATATTCTCTTGCAGGAGTTTAAGAATGAAGTCGAGCGGCGGAAAAAGTAAGCTGTAGAAGTGCAGAAAACCAAACGTGACAACCAGGGTGTAAAGAAATAAATATCTGTTTGTAAGTAAGATTAAAAACGGCACAGGCCAAAGCAAGTATTGCGTTCCAAAACCAGGAGTCAGGAAGAGAAAAATGAGGATGGTGGATAACGACACCTCAAAAAAATTTTTCTTTTTCATATGGCTCAAGATAAAATTAAGACCCATCGCAACTGCCATTAAAATCTTCAAAAAAGCAGCTATGATTGACGTAAAATGCTTAGAAAGAAAAGGAATTTTTGCTGCAAGTAAACTTATTCCCCACACATTAAGGGTAGAACTGTAAAGGAAAACCTGTTTTATTATGCCTTGTCTCGAAACTGGGTTGAGCATTTCAGGGAAGAAGCTTACTGCGCAAACTAACCCTGTAACGCAAACAAAAATAATTTGGTTTGTAAGCCCTGGTACGGCAAAAAATAATGGAATAATGAGAATTGCCGCAGGAAGTTTATAGCCAATAGCAAATCCTGCTAAAACACCTGCAATTCCAGTGGTAATAATAGATTTTTTACTGTAAGAAAGGATGTACCATGTAGAAAGTATGAAAAAAAGCCATACCGACTCTTGTTGACCATGATATCCGGAGACAAACAGAACCACTGGATTGAACAGATACCATACACAAAGCAATTTTGCCGTCTCCTTGCTCCGCTTGAAAAATTTGATAGATATCAAATAAATCAGAATTCCTATTCCTAGGTCACTTAGGTTAGCAAGGATTTTCCAAAAACCCGTAAATGGGATGTGGAGGTTATTCGAAATAAGGTGTAAGAGTACTAGGATATGCAGGCTAAACGGAGGAGGGCTAAAGTAAATATTAGAGTTGCTATATACCTCGTGACCCTTTAAAAATGTAGTTGTTGCAAGATTTACCGCTCCCGTATCTCCGGTATCGTAACAAAAGGCCAAGATAATTCTAATGATAAATGCAAGAATTAAAACTTTATTTAAAAATTTAAACATTTTCAGTGTATTTCTGGATAATTATCGGCAGCATGAGGAAGGATAAAGATGTGGTCACGGGCAAACTGTAGCATTACAGAGCGATTATATCATACTGCCAGGGAAGCGGATAGACAGATGCTATTAATGCCAGCCAGCTTTGATCCTGGCAAGCAACCTACTAGGGGTTCCACCCCGATTTCTACCCACATGTTCGTTAAGAAGCTACGCTTTACCTCTGATTTCGTCAGCGTAATGTTTCTGATTTAGTCTCTAAGCGTGCATCTACGTTAAATTCGGGGCGATACCCTAAAAACTTCAAAAATTCTTACCCATATTTACAGACAAATCCCGGTGATACCCTAAATCTCTCCATTGCCGGAAGCTCGCTTTTCCAAGGAGGAATTAATTATGTTGCGCAATTCGTCACTGTAATAGATTGACCTCACAGGTATATGCAGTATCGGGATTCTGGCATCTGCAAATACACTATCTACAAAAGTATCACGTTCGCTTCGCCTAGTCTCGTTATGCGAACCCCCATCCAGTTCAACAGCAACCAGCGGCGAAAAATCGGTCCTGCTACAAATTATAAAATCAACGTGCTTTTGATTGATTGGTCCAAGATGACGCCAAAAGCTCGGATCACTGTTGGGAATATCGACTGTAATTAAGTCAGCGAGCCGGACTTTAGGGCAGACATACATATTCTCATCAATAGAGTGTACAAGCACATCGAAAAACCGCTTTTCCCCTGCGCTTAACAAATAAGGTCCTTTAGGTCTATATACACGTTCACTTTTCTGTGGCTTAGAGCGGAATAATAAGACGACAAGCCCTAGTACCAATATTGCCGTGAGGGAAAATAGCAATGACATCAGGGCCATACTATAATTATAGCGCCCGGCTCACCAGTTTCAATAGCACTTCCTTTAAATCTTCCCAGGTTGTTTCACTTAAGCCCAACTTCTCCAGCACAGTTTCAATAGCCTCTCCTGACTTTAACCACCGGATTGCACAGGTATAGCGAAGCAGCTGCGTAGTCACCCGTTTTTGCAGCCCTGCCCTCTCCCCAACTGATATGAGGATATAGCGCACCAGTCGCTGAGTGACTGGGAACAAACGGTCAGTGATTTGATACTGTGCAACATAGTCAGCAAGAACCGGAACCACCTCGCGAGGAAGCTTCAGTTTCCTATCTTTCTTGACCTTTTTACCTATATGCTTGATCCAGATCTCCGGAGCATAAGGATTTGATGTATCAATATGTATCAGCTGCAAATCCATCAACTCTTCTATTTTCACCCCTGTCTCAAGAAGCAACAACACCAGAAAATATGACCGCACATCACCACTTACCACCTCTAACAATCGCTTTACTTCAGCAGCAAAAAGAATTTCCGGCAGAGGCGCAGACACCTTATAATTCGGAATAGCCGCACCAGGGTTAGCCTTCAACACCTTTTCAGAAACCAGCCATGTGAAATAATTATTTATAGCCGCGAGCTTCCGGCTGATAGACTTTTCCGTCATATGTTCTACCGTCCGAAGCTGCGAGAGCCACTGACGGATATCCTGTATACCCACCTCCCCAAGGGCCTTTTCACGCATAAACAATCCCAACTTTTTAACATCACCACAGAAATCAGCCAGCGTATATTGCGAGTAGCCTTGAGACTGTAAATAGTTGAAATAAGCAGGAAGTGTTGACAGAATACTTGCGCCAGGCACAGGCGACTTAACCTCTATCCCCTGAGTCGGGGTTACTGAAAATTTCTTACGCTGAAATAATGGCAGTTGCTCTTGCATAAAACAAACTGAGTATATCAAACAGGTTTCCTAGAGTCCATAAGTTTTCTCCCCACTCACTATTATTTTTTCCTTTTTAAATAGGTGCCAGAAGAGAAAACCTTGGACTCTAGGAAATGGCATTGTCAGAGCTTAGCTAACTGCACGAAAACACGTGTTTCCCCACACTGGCCCATAGACCCCAACAAGGATTTTACTTGGTGTGACTAGTGATTCCCCCGTCATACAGGAAGGCTAAAATTAGACATTGGACTGAGGAGCAAAACTTTTCGCTGTTATTGCGTGGCCGTTTTTATCCCTTTGTTGAGTTTTAACCCGTCATCAGAAAACTACCATCAGGAGCCAATCTCTTTACAAATCAGACTATCTTCCATAAAATACAAGCGTACAGCAATCACAAATCGACTGTATATAATTTTTATACTTAATGAGTTCACACCAAACAAGGTTGTCTAACCCACGCAATTATGCGCTGATCGCGCTCGTAGTCTTGCTCGTTTTAGCAGGTGTCGCTATTGACGGACCTGCGACCCTCAGCACTCTCAAAACGGCACACTCTCAACAAACAACCACCAAAATCACCCCAACTTCATTCCCTGCTCCCACGGACGCAATGATACCAGGATGGAAGAAATACACCAACAATAAGGATGGCTATAGCATCGACGCACCCTCATCATGGTTCGCAGAAAGTTTCGACTATACAAACCCCAACCAGATTTATAATATCAACTTTAGCTTCTTCCCCTCGGCTCCAAATACAAGCCCCTCCACACCACAGACGTCCTTTATAAACATCGCCAACCCAATCGCATTTACCGATTATTTCAAGGGCAGCGGAGTCCAAGCAGGAGGAGGCTTAACCGCATTAAAAACCCTTATAAGCAGCAAATATGATAATGAGCTGTGGAACGTAACACACTCCAGCAGCTTTACCAAAATCAGCGGACACCCCGCGCTAATAACTGAAACAATATACATACCCCCATCAGAAGTTACCCCACCACCTGGTTACGTTAGCGATGGTCCCTGCTACCAATGCTCAGGGAAAACTGTATATATAGATTTACAAAACGGAAAATTCCTCGAGATCGATGCGGGCTGGGGAAATGCTAGATCAGACTTTGAGGCTACATTTGATAAAACGGTATCCACGCTTAGATTTACCCACGCTGGCGCCACACCTACCCAAACACGACCCCTTTAAGACCGATTATCGACACAGCCACCCATAGACAGCTCATTCCCGCGAGAATCTGCTACCTTTACATATGCTATAATCCGACTAATCCTATGCATAAACCCACCAGGAAGCAAGTCCTCCTGATCTGCGGACTTATACTACTGATCCCGGCTTCCACTTACGCAATAAGCCTCAAGGTAAATGGTTACAGAGGATCTGTCTTTACACACCCATCCTCATTGCTAAGCATTGTCAATAAGACTATCTCCCCCACCCCAAGTCCAGTCACAGATAAGCTAGTGATAACCAGATCCGAAGACAAAGCAGACCACCTCCCCGCACTCACAAAAACCATAACAGATGAGGGTAAGATTAAGCAGTTGTACGAAGACATATATGTTCTTCCCTCACCCATCCCCGGCGCTAAATACAATTGCCCGGCAGACTTTTTTGTCCGATATACCTTAGACTTTTATAAGGACAACACTCATGTCTTGCATGCAATATATGACCCTACAGGCTGCAGAACCATTCAGTTAGGCAACCAAGTAAAAATGGAGTCGACCGGAGCCGTAACCTCTGAACTTATGCAAATGCTAGAACTGAGAAGTAATGGTTTTTATGGTTATCGAAACGCCCCGACTCAAAATAATCTCAACCAAATTTAATTCACCTCCCAATCAGCACGTCCCCACAAGAACCCCCTATAGAGAAATATCAGCTATATCATTTGACCCAATATTCTTCCCATCTATTACCTCCTGCGCCGCCTTTTCCGCCTTCAGAAAGAACCTGAGGTTAGTCGGCAAAATTCCTTGAGTTGGACTACAAAACCAGTTGAGTGTTGGGTGTTTAGTATAAAGCTCTCTGAGGCTTACACCAGTCTGGCCTGGCACTACGTTGTTACCAACAACGCCACATCCCCTACTATCTATAGCCTGGTAGGTAATGAGCATTTGCTTAAAAAAATCCTTGTGCGAGGAATTATCCAGAGTAAATCCATTTTGTTGCGGGTCCCACACATAGAAGTTGCTCCAGACCATCACACATGCTTTAGTACAACCAATCGTACCCAGAGACCCGCTTTGACGAATTGTCGCGGAATCACTCGCGAAGTAATAAGTAAGCGCTTTGCCATGAAAGCCATCATCATAGAAATTGCGCTGGAATACCGGGCTTTGCCTGTTCCCGACAATTGGGTAAACGGCGACAGACTGCTGCATAAGCGGCGTAGATTTTATCTCAGAAACCTTTGCGCTAAACTGTGGATTATTGAGGGGAAACTCATAATCAGTTTTTGCACTCGGTTTACCAAAGATATTCCCCGTAAACTTTTTTGGCGCAAACCAACCAGGAAACAATGTCCTCCTGTTAATATAGATTACACCCAGAACCACCAGTACAGCCAAGAGAATAACCAAACAAGATAAAACAATATATCGCTTTCTAATTCTTCTCATTTTATAACCTTAAAGATAGCAGACCAAGTGTCACGGGGCAATATTGAAGTTATCGAACGTCGCTGAAGTAGTGCTTGACTCCGCATTCCAGGTCCCGAGCATATGACCAATAACTACATGGGTTATATCAAATGGGTTAGCAACAGATGTAAAGTTCGTCCAGGTTGTCCCATCTGACGAGGTGTCAAAGTAGATAGTCCCACTGCTCTCTCTGATTTTGAAGTACTTGTGCGTGGTGGAATTATAGGAAGCGGAATGAAGAGATGTAGACGTGCCGCTAATTTGCTTGTAAGCATAAAGTGTGTTGTTTGAGATATCGAAGTAAAGCTGATAGTTACTTGCGCTCGACATTGTAATCAATACCGGCATCACTTCCAGGGAAGCAAGTGACTGATTGCCAGCGCTGATAAGCTTGTCCGACACAGAAAAACCTGTAAGGTTCAGAGATACACCACTAAGACCACTATCAACACCGAAGTATCCCCCAGCAAGAACTGACGCGATCTGAAGCTGACTACTCACGACACTTGCCTGGGAACCAGCCCAGTTATTCCATTTTGCAGCACTGATACCTCCCGACGACCAGTCATCGGTCAGAGAAGTCGTTGGCAGAGCTGAAGCAATGTTGAAGTTGTCAAAAGTAGCAGTCGTTGTACTGGACTCCGCTTGCCAGGTCCCGATCATCTGCCCAACGTTAACTTGCGTTATATCAAACGGGTTGGCTGTAGATGCGAAACTCGACCATGTTAATCCGTCAGGTGAAGTATCGTAATAAATGTTACCTCCAATCTCTCTAATTCTGAAGAACTTATGATTGGTGGAACTATAGGTAGCTGTGTGGAGGTCTGTCGATGTTCCGTTAACTACTTTGCTTGCATGGACAGTATTGTTGGAGACATAGAAAAGAAGCTGATAGTTACTTGCGCTGGCCTTTGTAATAAGCACCGGATACACTTCCCACGAGGCAATCGATTGATTTCCAGCATTGACCAGCTGGTTACTCACATATGAGCCGGTCAAATCCTCAGATGCACTGCCAACAGCGCTATCGACGCCGTAATATGCCCCACCCAGAGTAGAGCTTATTTGAAGCTGTTTACTTACTACACTTGCATGTGAACTGCTCCAGTCATCCCATTGCGACGAATTAATACTTCCCGACGACCAGTCATCCGCAATTGAAGACGTTGGCGATGTTATAGGGGTAATATTGAAATTATCAAACGTGGCAGTTGTTGTACTGGACTCTGTTTGCCAGGTCCCAACCATGGGGCCAACATTAACATGGGTTATGTCAAATGGATCGGCTGTGGAGGCGAAATTCGTATAAGTTATCCCATCAGACGAGGTGTCGAAATAAGTAGTCCCACCGCTCTCCCTGATCTTGAAGTACTTGTGCGTGGAGGAGCTATAGGTAGCAGTGTGGAGGTCTGTCAATGTTCCACTGACTACCTTAGACGCGTGGAGGGTGTTACCCGAAACGTAGAAGAGAAGCTGATTATTAGTTGCACCATTCTTTGTAATAAGGATCGGATAGACTTCCCAAGAGGTGAGCGATTGATTCCCTGCGCTTACAAGTTGATTACTCACATACGAGCCGGTCAAATCCTCAGACGCACTGCCAACAGCGCTATCGACACCATAATATCCGCTGCTAAGAGACGAACTTATCTGAAGCTGGTTACTTACTACACTTGCATGCGAACTACTCCAATTATCCCACTTTGCTGTATTAATGCTGCCTGAGGACCAATCATCTGATATAGATGTTGTGAGAGGCGTTGGCACACCATTTGACAATTCAACCTGATCGACATATACCACCGGCTCATCAAGACTTTTTGGATTGTGAATAACAATATCGCCAAGCGGAACATTTGTTGCCCCCAAATCTGCAAGCGGGATATTGTACACTGTCCACCCCTTTGAATTCGGCTGGCCACCATAGTTCGCTAGTGAAACAGGAGTTGTTAATGGCGTGCCATACACCGAGTCCACATAAACATCGTACTGTTGACCCGCTTGACTGGCTTTCAGGGCAAAATGCAGCGTATCGGAACCGCTGGTATTCATGCTTGTTGGCGCTTGGAAATCCACTCCCCCATTCGCCCCGACTGCTGAAGCCATAGCAACTGAACCGCTATACACATTTACAACTTGCGTTGTAGTAGCATTGGTCGTGTTAAACGACGCGTCTGCCCACCCTAAGGCGAGCGCATCATCGTCAACCATAGTATTTGTAGTCGCAGTGGCGACAGCATGAACAAGGGTACTTGAACCGTAGGTATAATTTGTCGTGCCACCAAAGCCAGTGAAGCTAGTCATGTTACCAACCTTATCGTAAGCATAGGTAAAGTTGTATGACCCCGACTGAGACGCTGTTGTCAATCTGTTCAGGCTATCATAGGCAAAAGACGCTGATTTCGATGCAATATTATCTGTTGTGCTCGCAACGTTCCCAACATTGTCATAGGCATAACTTACATCCTGGGCAGTTCCAGTTTGAATTCTGTTGAGGCGGAAGTCATTCGTGTTATATGAATAGTTGGTCGTCAGTGAGTTTGCCAGTGCTTTAGACGTGACCTTGCCTTGTGCGTTATAGTCAATATTGTTCACAATTCCGCTTAAGCTAGCTACCTCACCCTGAGCGTCAAAAGCATAGGTTAAAACCTCACTGTCCGGATTTGTCCTAGTCAGCAGGCGGTTCGCAGCATCATAAGTAAATTGTGTCGTCCAGGTTATTCCATCAGTAACACGCTGCTCCTGAGTCTTGCGAAGCCTGTTGTCATAGGTATAACTCACTGTGCCTGCGCCGTCCGCCACTTGAGCAAGCGTTCCTTTGGTATTCGTATCATAGATATAAGTGACTGTTGGATCTGAAGGATACGAAACTGTGGCCAAGCGATTTAACTGATCGTAGGTCTTTGTTGCACTCTTACTGCGGGCGTCAGTCAGTTGGGTCTGATTATCCACACCATCATATTGATAGTTCCACGTACCCATATCCGGATCTGCTAAGGTAGTTTGCCTACTCAATGTGTCAAATGTGTAATTTGTAATATTTCCAAGCGCGTCTGTGGTTTTTGTTAGGTTATTCAGCGAATCATAATTAAAGGTTGTTGAGAATGTAAGCCCACTGACATATTCGTCAACCTGAGAAATATTGTTGAAGGCATCAAAATATTTCTTTATTTGATGGCTGTTCTCATCGGTACCAGTTTGGGTCCAATGGTCGTATGAAGTCGTTTTTGTTGTACCTTGCGGATTAGTAATAGTGGTCACTCTTGCAACCGGATCGTATGCCATACTTGTGGTTTCTATACCCGATACAGGCGTTGCGTATGACGTGGAAAGCGTATCCAAGTGAGGAACCGACTGTTTCAAGACCTTGCCATTCGGATCGTAGTAAGTCTCAGCAACGATTTGTTTTGATGTATCCTCTGCCGGTGTGCGTGTCTGAAGCGTTCTTTCAAATCCATCAACAAAAATATAGGCATCAAGCGTTGCCGACGCACTGCTAGTTTTGAGTTGAGAAACAAGCATACCCGAAGGACTTGCGCTGTCAAAATATTGATACTTCAAAGTTGGGTAGGTGCTACTGTCATACGGATCAATTTCTTTGCTTATTCTCCCAAAAGGATCATAGGTATATGAGGTCGTAAAGCTGTTAGGATCGGTCTTAGAGAGTTGATTGCCAGTTCCAAGATCATAGGTCATAGTTGTTGTCTGGCTTTTCGCATTGGTAGTGCTATCTGGATATGTATGAGTCGTGTCGGTGGTACCATAACTCCAAGAAGTGCTATGGCTGTTGGCGTCTGTCTCCTGTGTTTTATTTCCATAACTGTCGTAGGTATATGTAGTCGTCGGGTTTGTCCCCCCACTTAACCATTTGATCTGCTTAGTGAGGTCCCCTTTTGTCGGAGCATCGGTTAAGTTTGTGTGGCCATCATAATAGTTCCAGGTCTCGTTCACCTTGGTTGAGTCATCCGACTTATTTACATAAGTATCGCTTACAGTATTCACAATCCATGCAGAAGTACTGGCGGTATACGTGTTATAGATAAAGCGGTCATCGCTGTTTGTGCTGGTATCACCTACCGCGGATTTCTTGGTGATGTTGCCGTAGGTATCATAAGTATAGTCATTTTCCGCTATCTTAGGATTACTAGCGGTCCCATCATAAGTATAGTTCTTTTCCTGAGTGAGGTTTACTGTATAAATTCCGTTGCTCAAAGAGTTGCTCCAGGTATTAACTGTTTTCGCATAGGGATTGTTGCTGGAGTCATTAGTATCTACCTCAGCCAGTTTGCCTTTAGTAGCATCATCCTGGTTGAATGTATACACTTTCTTTGCGGTGTTGGGATCAGTCTCGTTGACCGTACTAAAGCCCCTGAATTCGTGGTTTTGATAATTATAAAGTCCATTGGCATAGCTATATGCCGTCACATCATTTGTCTGCTGGGTGTTAGTCATACCATTATTAACAGTCATTTGTTTAACAACCCACAGGGGGAATGGAAGGTTGTAGCCATTGGAATACTGAGTCGAAGGATTGTAGTCAAAGTGAACTGTACCGCCCTGCGGGGTCTGCAGGGTAGATAATATGTCAGGAGCATAGCCGTTATTTGAGAACAGTACCCAATAATCAATACCGCTATTTACATCTGATTTTACTATGTCTAGTAATCCGTCACCGTTCACATCAGCAAGCCGTATATCGTTATCTGATACTTGTGAGCCAATATGCGCATTATTAACCCAGGTTTGCCAGGTTGTTGACCAAGAGGATCCTAGGTTCATTAACACCTGCCAGGTAACGTATGAATTCCCGTTATCATGTGACTGAACAATATCCGGCAGCCCATCACCGTTCACGTCGGCAAGAGTCACATCAGTGCGAGGGAGTTCTGCACCGATATTCCCTTGGTTGATCCAGGTCTGCCAGGTGGTTGACCAGCTGCTCCCCGTATTAAGCAACACTTTCCATGTGTCACAGGCGTTTCCACAATTGGTAGACTGAACAATATCAGTTAGCCCGTCGCCATTCACGTCGGCAAGAGTCACATCAGTGCGTGAGATTTCTGCGCCAACCGACGCAGCGTTAATCCAAGTCTGCAGTGTTGATGACCAACCAGAACCCGTATTTAATGACACTTGCCATGTATCACATGGACCCCCACAGTTGGAGGACTTAACAATATCGGGCAGTCCATCACCATTCACGTCAATAAGCTTGATATTATTATAGCTTAGCTGTACACCCAAATCCGCATTCAGCCAAGTTGACCAGGTGGTTGACCAGCTGCTCCCCGTATTAAGCAACACTTTCCACTCATCATTCCCTGGACGATTTGACTGAACAATATCCGGCAGCCCGTCACCGTTCACATCCATTAGCTTGGTATTAGTCTGTCCAAGATACGCATTAATTGAGGCGTTGTTAACCCACGTTTGGGGAGTTGGATTCCAACTGCTTCCTGTATTAAGATATACGTACCAACTATCATTTGAGCCGCTATTGGAGGTCTTGACAATATCCGGCAGCCCATCACCGTTCACATCAATTAAGTTAACATTAGACGCAGTTAAATCAGCACCAATACCTGCATTTAACCATGTACTCGCATTAGTATTCCAACTTGTTACCTCACCATTATAGCTAAACGTAGTCGCCGGAAGCGATGAACCATCAGTCCCTTTCTCAGTAATTGAGCTTAAAAGATTTTGATTATTTGTTGCCTGGTTAAAACTCAGGTCATACTCATGAACGAGGTTAGAATTTGCCTTAACCTGTATAGTACTCAACCGCGAGGTTTCAGTAACATTACAACCCTGCACGTATGCCGGGATTTGATAAGGATTAGTAGCGTATGAAAAATCAACTTCCCTCGTCTGATCAGTGTTATATGTAATTTGGCTCAGGTATGCTGCTCCACTACTCGAGGTGTAAGAATAGTAGATATGATTACTATGAATATCGGTGACCTGATCGAGGTTCCAGTATCCATCATAGCTTTGCCCATTACAGCCAAACTCAGAACCTGAAGCATAACCGAAGCGATAAATCGTCCCATCCGTAGTAGTCACTTGCCAGTACATTCCCGTACTTCCCTGTCCCCCGCTTAAAAACTGTTGAACTTTAAGATGAGACTCTATTTTTGTATGGAAAAGGCTGTCTGAAGAGTTATACACCAAATCATATGTAGCACCCTTAAAGTGAAGTTTGTATTTATCATCGCTTGTGTCTGAAGGCGTATAGTTAACATCACGCTGGACATAATCGCGATCTACCTGCCAACCCATCCCACTAAACATACTGAGATCATGCGCGCCTTGATTGTTATATGACAGCGAGACACTAGGAGTAAGATTGTCTGTTCCATTGGGAACTTTAATAGGATACGAGTAGGTAGAGCTTCCGCTAAAAAGGTCTGTTTGAAATTTATCACGCTGGTTGGTAGGCATTGGCTCACCTGGTAATGCTTGCAGGGCGGCATTCACCTGGACAGTACTACCAAACAAAAATAGCAGTGCGATAAAAGAACTTACTATAACTTGTTTTTTCATAACTGTACTTTAACTTTTTTCGTTCTTCCAGAATATGTAACTTTCATTATCATACGCTTGAATAAATAAAAATTGTAAATTACCTATTGCTACATTAAAAAATTCTTCCTTTTGAATTTCTTGTTGCGTTAAATAATATTTAATATCTTCTATATGGAATATTATTCCCATTCCCATGGGATAATACGAGGAAGTTAGTTTAATTGCTTTTTTAATATTTTCCTTTTTATCTTTCGTGTCAAACAAATAATACACTTCATGGTTAAAAAATATTAACTTTTGCTTTAATTGTTCATCTATACTTATATCTTTACCGTTTGCTTCAGTTGGTGTGGATAAGAAATCCGGTATAAGACAATATGTATTACTGGTCTGAAGAATATGACAAATTTTATCTACTATTAGATCGTCAAATTGATTCGAGGAGAACTCAACCATATTTGATTCTTCCGTTTTTTCTTTATCCTGGTGCATTAAAATACTGTGCACAGGATTCATTAATTTTTCTGAACTCACAGATTCAGGAACGAATGTGTAAAAACTTCCTAACGAAGAGTCCCAGTTAATCTTTAGGGTTGTATATAATGTAATCTTCTGCGTAAAAGATTTAGCAACATAATCTTTAACAGATGTTTTTAATTTTTCGGTTCGTATTTTATTAATCATAGTTATTAGCTACCTTTTGCAAAAACATTATTTTGGTATCGTAGTACCATCTGGAAATATTCTAAACGAATTACCCCCTGAATCTGTATAATCCCAGTGTGGGCCAAGTGGATCTGGATGATTCAGATCAGGATGTAATATCTCAGTTTGTCCCTTAGGACCCCTTACATAACTACCCTTACCACTTTCCGGATCACCCGAACCGCGCCATTCCCAATCAGGACCTGGTTTCTGTGTGGGATCATTATAACTCGGTTCTTTCACCCATTGCTTCGGATCAAATTTTGGAGCGTTTGAGGAACCGCTTCCCCCAGAAGTGTTTCCAGAAGAACTACCTTTGTTATTACCCGAAGAAGTTTTCGAAGGTGGTTTGTTAAAGACAGTAGCAGCTTTATTTGATAAATTAGAAGTCGCTGCCTTTGTGTTAGAAACGGTGTTCTTTATAGCATTTGCTATAGGGCTGCTAGCAGCAGGGTGAATTGTAGCTGGATGATATGTAGGTAGAATTGCGGCGGCAAAATATATGGCAAGACCCCATAACACCACTTCCGAGAGTGTAATATGCCCTGTTGGGTCGGTATACCTTAAAGGGTTATTCTCCACATACGAATATCTATTTAGTTCTTGAGGGTTATACGGATTGGCAATCACATTATCCGGCTGCGTGAAGTGGCGGATTTGAGGATTGTAGTAACGCGCGTTGTAGTAGTCCAAACTTGTCTCCGGATCATTCTCCTGCCCTGTATAAAGGTATTTACTTTTTGTTCCCCCCGACCGAATAGCACCGAAGGGATAGTATGAGGTACTTTCTATGACACTTCCGCTCTGACTCGCCAGAATGCTAGTCGAATGCAAATTATCAGAGAGATAGTAGTTTTTAGTTCCGTCAGGGTTCTTTTTCGCAACTAGGTCATCATTGACATAGTAATAAGCCGTGTTTTGCGTTGAGCCATTTGATAACTTCTTTGTCTCATATCCGTCACTCGGCGAATAGACAGTATTATTGAGGGTTCCGCCAACATAATTCTTTTTGACCAGCCTGTTACCTTGATAATCATAAACATACTGAGCGACAACCTGATCGCTGACACAATTTTTTACCTGGGAAACTTGGTTCGCATCATTGTAGGTATAGCAATTTACGCCATCTGAAGTCTGATTTCCGTTAGCATCATATGAGTAAGTCGCTGAGGCAAAGACCGGGATCGCCATAGAGGTGAATAACGGAAGGAGAGCAATAAGAAAGGCAATTATTTTTTTTATTTTGCCCATAGGCTGAAATTATATACAAACCAAGCCGCTTTTTTCAATGCCTTAAAATAACCTGAATTATATAACTCATCTATAATGTAATCTTATCGATAATCACCTTGTCAAGAGCCAAAAAAGAAAAGTAAGAAACGCGACGAAAGGCTCAACCTCACCCCCTACTATATAACATAAATACCCGTTTTCTGAGCAGACACAATTCCCCACTCGCTGATCCTACAGTCGATACTTTCACTACTTTATATTTTTTCCTTTTTATATATTGGCGGAGAAGGATTTCGGTCAAATCAACTAAGTCTACAAGGAGATTTCATATAACAATAGAGGAACAAGCCAAATAAAACCGACGAGCTTTTTACTCTCAACCATCTACACCAGGCTTTATCAAACAGTAATAGGATTCAAACCTATTCGAGATAAGTTATTTCCAGATGCGTCTATAATGAATAAAAATAGTCATCTGAAGATTAAGTTCTGATAATAATTTGGGTCCGCTGGCTGTTCATTGCCAAGTATTTGCAATTTCTGTACTGTTATTCCGCTTGCAAATGTCTTTGTCATAACAACCTTTCCGGTTGTTTGTACTACATTCTTTTTCCAGAAAGTGTAGGCATTTTGGTCACTTGATATATGAGGGTACATTATAAGATATGTTATCGGATGTTTGAGATTTGAAGGAGTTATAAGATGATTTCTATAGCTTTCATACCACATCAAATAATCCATATTATATGTTAGTATGCCGGGAGAATAAACAAAATATCCATACGCTTGATTACGCGTATCAGCTAAAACCCATTTTGCAACCTCCAATTGATTTCTATATGAACCATCGCTTTGAGGTTGGTATGGCGGCGCGTTAATATAGTTACTTTGTATCCATGTTAAGGCTGGAAATGTCACGAGTATTAAAAATACACCTGCCAACAATTTTAGTCCTTTATATCTCCATATCTGTTGTATTGACAAAGCAAGGACAAAAACAGCAAGTGCTACTATTGGCAAAAGATAATGAGGCCATAGAGGTAGAGAGTAGAGGACGTAAATACCAAAAATTATTATCGGGGAAACAAGAATAAACAGGTATTCTCTGTCGTGCATCGTAAGTTTTTTGGCTCGTAAAGTATTTTTAATAAGGAAAAAAACCCCAAGGATTAGAATACATATGAGTAATATTGATGTTAATTTTTCAGTTGCAAATAAAGGCGTAAATAAACTGTTCCATAAGCTCATAACCCTATCTTGAAATCGAAACCCAATATATGCATATTGTTCATACCCAGGTAACGGTTTTACCGGGTTTGTAAATAATCTGAAAAATGACGATGTCATAAGGAATTTATGTTTCAGATCAAAAAGAATAAAGGTTGATACCGCGAGAAGAAAAGTAACAGTTCCCAACAAAGCATCTTTAACCATAGGTAGTTTTTTTCTCAAAATAATTGCGACTATTGTGAGAGGAATAAGTAAAATCGCAAACGCCGACTCAAACTGGAAACCTAATCCCGCAAAGAAAAGCGCAAGAATAAAGTATCTTTCTTTGCCTCGCATAAATTCAATAATCGTATAAAGATACAGAAGAAAAATTATTGGAAGTACTTGCGCATTTGAGGTGAACGGTACAGTCTCAACAAGAGGCGAAGATAGTGTCAAAAAGAACGCAAATAATAATCCCATCCATTTACCATATAACTGCTTCCCAACAAAAAACCCTGTAACTATAATGCCAAGATTTATTATCTCAAAAAGAGGTGCGAGCGTAAAAAACGGATCTCCTTTTGCGATTATAAAAAATGGGGCAAGCATGTATATCCATAAAGCTCCGTGAAATAATCCGCCCAGTCCTGTTCTTGCTCCAATCAGAGTAAGCTTATGACCAATGACAATACTTTGTGTAAGTAGCATGTCACGTGCTTGGTCAACCAGATAATAAAAATCGCCATTCAGAAGCATTTTTGAACGCAATAAGAATCCAAAAACTAATAATAAGGTAAGTAGAGCAGGTATTAATAATTTCTTAAATAAACTCACGTCGCAAAGATTATATCATTTTAGAACGTCAGGGATTATTAGAAATTGATAGCTGACTTGTTTCACGCAAGTTGAGGTAGTACCAACATAGCTTATGTCACCAGCTGCCATAGAGCATAACTATTACCTACTCTTAAAGAAACCACCCCAAACGTTGTAATAGCGCGCACCCTAAGATATAATCGTCACGAGCATATGGACGATAAAATTTATCTCAACCAAAATATAAGTATTGACCTCCCTACTCTTCTTGACACCCGGTTATTAGTAGAGGCAAATAGCGGAGGCGGAAAATCCTGGCTTCTCAGACGCATACTTGAGGAGTCTCACGGCAAGGTACAGCAGATCGTCATCGACTTAGAGGGAGAATTCGCGACACTGCGGGAAAAGTATGATTATGTGCTGGCAGGACGTGAGGGTGACACGCCAGCAGACCCCAAAAGCGCAGCGCTCCTAGCCCGGAAACTGTTAGAACTCAATGTCTCAGCAATCATTGATCTATATGAACTTCACTACCAGGAACGCAAACACTTTGTCCGTTTGTTTTTAGAAAGCATGGTTAACGCACCGAAAACGCTATGGCACCCATGCTTAGTTGTCATTGACGAAGCACACAAGTTCTGCCCTGAAAAGGAAACCTCTGAGGCAAGCAGCGCAGTCATTGACCTGGCAACCCTAGGAAGAAAGCGCGGGTTCTGTGCAATCCTCGCGACACAACGGATCTCCAAGCTTAATAAAGATGTAGCGGCAGAGTGCAATAATAAACTGATTGGGCGAACCGGCCTTGATATAGACAGGAAGCGAGCAGGTGAAGAATTAGGCTTTACCACTAAAGAACAAGTACTTTCACTGCGAAACCTGGATGCAGGAGAATTTTTCGCCTTTGGCCCTGCCATATCTCCTGAAGTCATACAGGTACAAATCGGCAGCGTCCAGACCACCCACCCCAAAGCGGGCTCACGGTTCACTACCACTACCCCCATCCCCCCGACCGAGAAGATACGAAAAATCTTAGGCGCGCTCAAAGACCTCCCCCAGGAAGCCGAAGAAGAAGCACACACTATAGAAGCGCTGCGGGGACGAGTCGAAAAACTAAAGGGCCAGCTCGCACAGAAAAACCAAGGAACTCAAATTAGAGTTCCTTCAAAAGAGATTGATACAGCAGTCCAAAGAGCACTAGAAAGCCAAAAGCAGCTATTTGACCAGGAAAGAGAAGGCCTTCAGGCCACCATCAAACACTACGAAGAAGTGATAGAAACCGCCATCACTTCCCTATCAACCGCTACAGCGAAACAGCCTGCACCGACACAGCCAACAAACACCATATCAGAAATGACTTACCCGAAGAAAGGCAGACCACCCAAAACGAAGACAGCACAGGCACAACCTCCCGGAACAGGAGTGAAGCGCATGCTTCACATACTCGCATCGCGCTATCCCCTGACCTTTACCAAAACACAGCTCGCGACATTAGCACAGCTTTCATCCCCTAGTGAAATCGACAGCAGCTTTAGCCAGTTGAGAAGTAAAGGGCACATCACCATTGAGAACAATCAAGTGTCCCTCACACAACAGGGATTAGAAGATAGCGGCATAACACCAGAACAGCTGGAAAACGGAAAACAAAGCATCGATATGTGGCGGGAGAACTTATCGGGAGGAGCGAAACGCATCTTCGATTTTCTTGTCGCCAGCTACCCCACCGGATTTACCAGGAAGGAAATAGCAAGTCGCGCAGGTCTCACACCACGCAGCGGCACTTTTGATACATACATGAGCATCCTTCGCAACAATGGACTCATTGATAAGCAGGGTGAAAAAGTTAAAGCGTCAGGCACACTGTTTACATAACATCGGTACGCTTGAGTCCACAGCAGCACCAGTCAGCAAATTCCCAAGAGAAATATCTAACTTCTTACACACTCTTACATTTTATACAAACACTGATACATCACTAGCCTCAAGCAACACCTGAACACATAAAATATACAGACACATTGTCTCGCTGGCGAGACAATCCGAACGCATATTTTATACACCTCGCAAAACCCCTCTTACAAAACCCTTACACCAACGAGAATTTCCTCTTATAGCATTCCAGCCAAAATATATTCTTGTAGCAAAATGAACGAACCTACACCAACGCCATTTCTTACCGACGATCACGATATAGTGATCTCCTCTTTCGTACTTCACAAACTTGGCATATCTCCCAAAGGCAACCCCACCTTTGAAAACTGGGAATCATGCATGTATTTCCTCCTCAACGCCTCAAGTTACGTCCATTGGTGGATTGGTGACATGTTAAACTTCGGCGAAAAACACTATGGAAAGATGTATCAGAATTGGTTAGATAAAACAGGACTTGACATCCAGACCCTGCGCAATGACAAATGGGTAGCATCAAACATCGAACTTCCCCGCCGGCGAGACAACCTAAGCTTCGATCACCACAAAGAAGTAGCAAGTCTCGAACCACCCAAGCAGGACAAACTACTAGACCAGGCTGAGAAAGAAAACCTGACCCGCGAACAATTGCGCGCTGAAAAACAAAACATCGTGCTAGAATCACATCGCGAAAGCACCCTGGTCATCGATCCAGCACTCTGGCTTGGGGACTGTATCAAGCTTCTCAAGAACATACCAGATAGTTCGGTTGACTGCATAATCACCGATCCACCCTACGGGATCAACTACCAGAGCGACCACAGATTACTTGCATTCACACCCATGACCAACGATACAAAAGAAGAAGCCCAGGAGCTCCTTGATAAGGCACTTGCCACTTCCTCACAAAAGCTAAAAGACGGAAGCCATGTATTCATTTTTACCTCCTGGCAAAGCATTGGATGGATGCAAGAGACAATTGCAAAATACTTCACCCTGAAGACTCCTTTGGTTTGGGTCAAGAACAATTGGAACCCTGGGGATCTGGAAGGTGCTTTTGCATCACGGTGTGAAATAATACTTCACGCACACAAGGGACGACGCCACTTGTTTGGAGAGCGGGATGATAATATAAAATATTTTAACCGCGTACCGGAAAATACCCTTGTCCACCCAGCAGAAAAACCCGTACCACTGTTCGAGTACCTTATAGAGAAAGCCACCGCTCCAGGAGAGACAATTCTTGATATGTTCATGGGGACAGGCCCGGCATGCCAGGCTGCAAAAAACAAAGGAAGAAAATACATCGGTATCGAAATCGAGAAAAAGTACTTCGACATAGCCACAATGCGTCTGGCTAACCTGCTACCATCATTTGAGCCAGAGAGCGATCAAGTTCATCATGCCACTTTGTAAATACATCAGGCAACAAAGCAGCCTTTTGCCTGGCAAAGGGTCGATCCAACACATTTCCTACATAAGGTCCATAATTAAACCAGGAACTCTGCCCCCTGGTTTCAGTCGTCAAAGCCTTTTGCGCCAACGGTGAAAACATCTGAGACTGCACAAGCCAAGAACTCTCCTCCCCACGCGGCCCAAAACCAAAACCATAGGCCGCATGTCCGAAAAGATCATGAACAACCCGAAACTGCTCATTCATGCTGACCCCCACACCCAAATCAAACGCACCTAAGAATGGATGAGGCTCCCCACCCGTAAAGAAATACAGATGATTGTTAGCCAACACATCCCAACACATTTCAGAACTGGTTTGGTAAGGCTCACCCAGGCCCACCCACGGCTCAACCACGATACCTATTTCACGCGCATACAAAAACTGGCACCGCACTTCTATAGCAAACTGGCAATATGCCTCCCAAACATGAGAGTTACCTAAATCATTCGCAGGAAGCTTTTCATAGGCCTCCGCGATAAGACTTGCCTGCATTTCATCCACAGACACATACACCCCCTCAACAATCGGAGGCAAGCCAAAGCGCCTGTTATATATTTGTGCAGCTTCCTGGAGATACACATTTACATGCAGAGTAGACACAATTACCCCTTACTGACCTTGCGACTGGAACCACGCCAAACCCTCCTTATACTCTCCCACCAGCATACTTTCCGACTTCTCAATTGAAATAGTAAAACGCCACCTGCCAGGTTCTTCCGAAAACTCCTCCCCAACCATACCTAGTTTTTGCGCAAGCTTTATTCCCAACTCAGTCCGCGATGTACAATAGATATTCTCAATAAAAACCCCACGCTCACCAAGTTTCCTCAAAAATGTAACAGCCCCTGCAATGAGCCGAAGCCCAAAGTGTTTTTCAATATCAGAGGGAAACCCGGGCTTAACTGAGATTATTGATATAAAGACTTGAAGAGGTTCGCCAACAAGCCAGGACAATACTTTATCCTGAGGAATGCCGGCTACCTCGTCATGAAGAAGCTTATTCAGATAATCAGCATCCATCGGATAGAAAGCCATATGTCCGACAATCTGTCCCTCAAAACGCAGCACAAAGTTACTCTCCGGATTTCTTTGCAGCCGCTCAATACGCGACTGAAGCGGAGTTGTCCCCTTCTCTCCATAGAGACTCATATCAACCTCTACTTCGGTTGACAAGTCATCGAATGTCGCAATTTCAAACGAGGAGGTTGCAGGCTCATACTGCTCCATGAGGGTTTTAATTGTCACCGCAAACTTATCAATCTCAGATTTAGGATACACCCCCTGCTTCTTACCCGGAAAGGTAACTTTCTTGATAGTCCCCTTACGCACCAGGTAGAAAAAACTGCTTTTAGTGATCCCAAGACGCTCTTGCGCCTGCGCTGCGGTATAGAAGTTTTTCAATAGATTTATCCCCTCAAACCTGATGTTTAGGCTCATCGTACCACCTCCTATAAGTATTCACAAGTTCTCTTGCATCACAAAGTCCAAAAAGGATTGACATATCAACCTAAACAATGTTACCATAGAAATTAAGAAGTGCATAGAGTTTTAAAAGTTCACGAAATTCAAACATCGTCATGCGAAAGTTTTAGGACCATCTGTAGTGCCCCACCTTTGCAAGCATCTCTAAAACAAAATAGAGTCTGCCACCCAACTGGAAAATGAGAAGCAGACCCAGCGGAAAACACCGCATGCACATATTTTAGCATTTTGGTGTTTCCGCGAGAAAGGAAAACACCGTGCAGGCAAGCCAACGTAACACAGATCCGCCCATCCCTATGCAGAGCCACGCCGGCATCACAGCCGGCAACACGCCCGATACCCCCTTTTGTTTTAACCCAAAGTGTCCATGCCACAACGACCAGATGCAAATTGCGCTACTCTTGCAATTTATTCACTGCGGCGTCCTCACACTACCTGAAGCAATGAATATCTTTGAAGGCAAAACAATATAGAAAGGAACGGGTACTACATTGGCAATACAAGAACAAACAAGCGGCCTGGGAACTCCCATAAAAAAGAGACGAAGCGCACAGCAGCCTCCCCCTCAGCAAACCGCGTCTCAGCACCATAGCGGCCAGAGCGCAGGAATACACCCGGAGGACACACCATATTCATCCAGCAGCTTAACCTCACGCCAGAGCGCCAACAGGACACAAAAGAACAAACCAACCCAAAGGCCGCAAACTACAACAGAGTACGAAGAGCTGGACGAAATACCGGAAGAAGAACTTGACGACTTCACACCGACCCGGATGCCAACATCCGCCAGACGCTATACCAATCTTCCCACAGATGTCTTTACTTTCACCCAGGGAGGAAGACGTTATATATTTCACAACTCTCCCCCACCTCAAAGCCTCCACAGACACCTACCCCCGCCAGAACAGTACACCCAGGAGGAACAAGAGATAATTCCCCAAAGAAGGAAGACCCACTTTCTCGTCTGGGTTGGTATTGCATTACTACTGATGATATTTGGCTGGATTACCCTAAGTGCTCTTGGAGCATGGGTACAGGCAAAACAAGACGACTTGGTATATGGTACAACCCGCCACTTCACAACAGACGCGGTTGTAGGACATCATGACTCGTCAAGCAGTCCAAGCCATTTTATTGCAGAGAATAACAGCGGGAATATCATTGTCATCGAACTTCCAGGAGGAGACAGCAGCAAAGCTAAAATATACCCGATCACAGAGGTTATAGGAAACCAGGGCAACCCGCCCGTAAGACTTGTATTCCAGGATGTGAACAGGGACAGAAAGCTTGACATGATTGTCCAAATAGGTGACCCCGGCAACGCTGTCACAATCATGCTGTTTAACAACGGGGCGCAATTCGTTTCCAGGTTATGAACCTATTGGAGGTAAAGCCATGCAAAGGAGTATCGAAGAAGAGGTCAGCCAGTTCTTAGCAACCCTTGACCAGAAAAACACAGGTGGGAGGTCTTCTCCCCCATCTCAAAAGGACCAGGAGCAATATACCGATCCGGAGGAAACATACCACATCTATCCCATTGACGGAGGCCTGGTAATCCTAAAAGAAGACCCGGCTCAAGAGTATGGCACCGGAACGGTCGTAGACAGCCTAACCACCGACAGACAGAACATACCTAGTGAACTGCCGGAAACTGCAGCCCCCGCCCCGGCAAACGCCACCCAGGAGAAGAACGGGGGTGTCAGCGCCAGCTTCTTCTTCGCTATCTTCCTGGCACTCCTCATTCCCGTCGGGGTCCTCCTTTTGGATCTTGCGCTAATTTTAAACCCCCCAACAGCGACAATCACAATCGTTCCAGTAACCCACAACCTGACAACGACACAAACCCTACAGATCACATCCAGCCCCAAAACCCCAAACCAAATTCTAGGGCAGGTATTTTCACCGCTCTCGATCACACAATCAGTAACAGTCCCTGCAACAGGACACGCCCACCAGGACGCGAAAGCGGCAACAGGTACACTCACCTTCTACAACCTCTCACTAACAGCACAAACTGTTGAGGCAGGAACGCAGATCACAGGAGAAGACGGAACTCAAATCGTGACTGACCAAGCGGCGATTATCCCACCTGCCTCACAGACTATCCCGCCAACCTACGGACAGGTTAGCACTTCAGCACACGCACTAAACTCAGGTCCGCAGGGAAACATACAAAGAGGAGATATAAACGGGACCTACGGCCAGTCAATCCTGGTGCAAAATCCTGTCAGCTTTACAGGAGGGGTAGCTGCGCGCGACTTTACCATAGCCACAAAGTCAGACATTTCTAACGCTACAAATTCACTGGTTCAGGAATTGACTCAAAACGCCCAGGCAGCACTAAACACAAAGCTACAAGCAGGCATCGGGTTAATTTTCTCCTGCTCAAACACCACCCACCCCGATCACCGGATAGGACAGGAAGCAACTCAAATAGCCATAACAGGAAGTGTAACATGCCTTGAGGCATCATACGATATATCATCCCTGCAAAAAAGTATCGCCAGGATACTTAATAACAAGGCTCAAGAAAAGTTTGGACCAGGCTACACGCTGTTTTCCCAGGCACAAATCGAAAAGATCCACGCGCAAATCTTAGGCAACCAGGCATACATCCAGATCAGGGGCACAGGAGTAAGTTTTTACCAGATTGGAAAGCTAAGCCTGACAGAACTTAAAAAGTCACTTGCAGGAAAAACTGAGGCGAAAGCACACGCCTACCTCACTTCCCTACCCTGGGTCTCACAAGTGAATATTTCAGGACTGTATGACGATCAAACCCGGCTTCCAACAGACACAAACAGGATTAAGATGGCTTTCATCATCATTTCTGTGTAAAGACGACAATTCAGGACCTCGACGAAAGTACTATTCAGAAGGCCCATAAAGCGAATGATTTGCACAACACCACAAGTGGAAGACCAAAATAATCTCAGAAGTTATGAAGGGGAACTCGAACGTTATTACATATATAGAAACGTCCAAAGACAGGCGTCTCATTCAACTCATTTCCCTAATAACAGCGCCCTGGCAACGCTGAAGGAGGCAACCAACACCGTAAACCAACAATTGTAATATCGTCCAAAAGGAAAAAGGCCCCAACCTGTAAGTTGGAGCCATTCCCGAAAATTCTAGCCGTAGGCACCGCCGCCAAGCCCACCTGCGACCAGAAAGGCTTTATACTAATGAACAGTATAGCACATTTAGAGCGTCTTGACAATATAAACGAACAGACAGGCGAAAAGCAACTCAAAGAATACGCACAATGGGTTGTCTGGAAATACGAGCTTGTTGGCAAACAACAGAAGAAGCCGTTATACTCTCCGCACACGCACCGCAGGGCATCATCCACTGATCCTCACACATGGACAACATATGAAAATGCCCACAGTGCCCTCGCCAACTACCATTCCACCCACTCCTACGACGGCTTAGGTTTTGTTTTTTCCCGGGACGATCCGCTTTGCGGCATCGACCTCGACCACTGCCGCGACCCCAACACCGGGGAAGTTATAGCCTGGGCACAGGAAATCATCAATATATTTTTATCCTATACCGAAGTTAGCCCGTCAGGTGAAGGAATTCACATCATCATAGAGGGCACACTTCCAGGCAACAGCCACAAAAACGCTACTGGTACTATTGAGCTATACGACAAAGAGCGGTACTTCACCTACACTGGCAACCACTTGCCCGGCACACATGAAACCATTGAGAAACGCCAATCAGAACTAGATCAGCTATATATTTCACTTTTCGGTAATGCCACAGAGGTAAAACACGTTGGGGGGGTGACTTGCGATCAACCCAGCACTTGTGACAAAGATTTAAGTCACAAAAAAGGGCCTGTTACTTCAATTGACCTTACAGATGAGCAGCTATTGAACGCGGCCAGGCGGGGCGCTAAGGGCAGACTCTTCACGCAGCTTTATGACCAGGGTTCTATCCCCTACTACAAACCAAACGGAGAAGAAGACCCAAACCGTGGCGATCTGGCGCTTTGCGGCATCCTGGCGTTCTATGCCAGGGGGGACGCAAACAGGGTTGACAGGCTCTTCCGGGCGTCAAGACTCATGCGCCCGAAATGGGATGAGAAGCGCGGAAACTCTACCTATGGACTTCGCACCATTGAAAAGGCTGTCAGTAACCGCCAGGGGGACTATGACCCGGCCTATGGACTCACTCCCCCACCAAGTAATACTCTTCCCAAGAGAAAGCGCATTGCCCAACATATCACCCACGCCCCGGAGGTTAAGCAATCCAAGGTTGAGGAAACCGCTGAAGAGCGTCTTGCTATATTAGAACAACTACGAAGCCGGATGAAGCTAACGGTTGAAGAACATATCACACTGCAGGCGCGCGAACTGCTTGTTGTTTTATCCCCACCAGGCGTGGGCAAATCCCACACAATAGCGGAGTTGGGAGAACAGACTACAGTTCACCCGGAGGGGAAAATAAACCTGGCGTGGATTTCAGAGCGGCGCGAGAGCGTAGTACCAGCACTATCCCACTATCAGCAGATCATGCCTTGCACGCGCCACAATTGCGATCTCCACACCCTTCATAACATCGTTGGAGAGCGGGGATTTAATACCTATTCGGTACACAAACAGCACCTGTGCTCATGCGACTACACCTTACAGTTCAGAAAGGAAGGCTCAAAGAGGTTTCAACTTGCCCACGTCCCAACTTCTTACCCCTCCAAACACGAAGCGATTGTTATTGATGAACTGGACCTCACCAAATGGCTGCCGGAGCGTGAAATCACCGTTTCTATGCTTCACAGCAGCCTCTCCAGCGTCAAGAGCGGTTCAAGTGCTGACGAACTGATCCGCCACCTCCAGGCAGTTTTAGTTGACGCGCAGAGGGACAAAAAGCCTATTCATGGAAAAGCCTTTTTTGACGCCCTCAACGCCAGAACAAACGGAAGGCTTGAGAGTTTAATCATTGAGCTGCGCAATATCCCAGGATACGAAAATACCCATCCTTGGGCTGAGATTGACGTTGACTCAGAAGATGCAGAGCGCCAGGCGCAATGCCTCCCCTACGTCGTACTCCCCCACCTGTTAAATGCAATAGACGCTGAATTTTTCAGATGGAAGAGCGGTCTTCCCTGGAACAGTTTAGTGCGCGTTGGTCCCGGAAAAAGCGGCACCTGGAGCATTTTTATCACCCAACCCCTTCTTTTCGGAAGCACCAAAAACGCAACTCTCCCCCCCATCATTATTTTAGATGCAACGGCCGATGAAGAACTTCTCGGGCTATTATTTAATAACAAAATCAAGATCAACCGCGAAAGCGTGACCCCCACACCCGGGACCAAACACATAGCGATCCGCACAGGCAAACGGTATGGAAAGTATGCGCTAACAGCCAAAAAGAAGGATGGGAAACAGTACGGACTGGAGCGCGCAATTGCCGAGTGCTGGTATTTTCTCAACCAGGCCGACCCATCAGGTTGTCTGACACGTAGCGGCAAAGTAGGACTAATCACTTTCGCCGGATGCGAATCTCAGATGCGTGAGGCCCTTGATATTCCAGAGGGCAAGTCCGGCCACTTTTGGGCAATGCGGGGAAGTAACGCCCTAGAAGATTGCGAAATCCTCCTGGTTGTTGGTACACCCACCCTGCGTCCCACCGAAGTTGTCAGGCTTGCGCGCGCTCTATGGAGACATTCAGATACACCAATTGACGACTCGAGCGATCAAGACGAACAAACCGGAAAAGAGAGTTTCAAAGACGAACGGGTACGCCGCTTGAACGAATATTTAACAAGGGCAGAACTCACACAATGCGCCCACCGGGTACGCCCATTGAAAAACGCCAACAGGACGATCATCACGTTTTGTCTGGGCGAAATTGATTATTTACCACCCACGCAGACCTATACATCACTTCCGACCCTCACAGAGGATGGACTTGATAAGAGTATTTTGAAAGAACTTTCAGATACACATAAACTCGAGCAAGCTTACCAGCAGTTAGAAGAAAGCGGCATAAATCCCTCGGTCAGAACGCTTAAGGCAGCTTCCCATTTATCAACAGATGCAGTAGCTGGTTTTCTTCGCGGACGCAAAGAACCGGAAAGCTACCAGGAGCACCCCCCCCCAACGTGTAATACCCATTGTGAGAGCAGTGTACCTGTGAATCCAATAAATATTACTAGTTGCGAAACCGGGAACGCGCGCACTGGAGCCTTGATGGCGCCGGAAAACGCCATTTCTTCACCCCTATATATGCCCATGTGTTCACTTTGCCACTCAACCAAATGGAAAAGAGGGCTTGACGGCAAGGTTTATTGTAGTTCGTGTTTCTTAGGACCGCCTCTTAGTGCGTTTCAGGAGCGTCTTTACTGCTCGGATCTGTAGAGCTACAGTGTAGTTGGCCTCGTAACGGGGTGTACCTTAAAATGCAATAAATGTTTGCGCCCTTTTTTAGGACGCAGGGAAAGGAGGTGCCGATTATATTTGTCTGGTGTCTTTTGACGCTGTGTGGATACCCTACCCTGGCTCGCCTGGATGATGGACATTCTTAATGGGCGTCTGGTCAGGTTGATTGGATCAAATTAGTAACCGAATTAGAGGAGAAATAACCATGCTAAACAAAATCTTATTAATCGGGAACCTTGGGAAGGACCCCGAACTGAGCTACACTGGTGAGGGAATACCTGTTGCCAAGCTTTCGCTTGCTGTAAACAGGAGGTATAAGACCTCGACTGGTGAGAACAAGGAAGAAACTGAGTGGTTTAATATCGTCGCTTGGCGGCAGTTGGCCGAGATCTGCGGGAAATATCTTCACAAAGGCTCGAAAGTCTATATCGAAGGACGCCTGACGCAGCGCAAGTATACCGATAGAGATGGTGTACAGCGCATAGCGGTTGACGTCATTGCCAGTGAGATGCAGATGCTTGATAGCAAACAAGCCCAGGCTGCTACAGCCGAAACTGTGGGGGAAAGTGGCGATCCCTTCTTACCGGATTTGCCGGAGTAGTAAACAAATTAGCAAGTGGCAGAGCCTATCTTTGCTACTTGCTACCCTCGCAGAAAGGATAGAACTTGGAAGATAACTCTTATACTGTTGTACTTACACCTGACGAGCTTGATGAGCTTCTTGGTTCGTATGAAAACTTTGTGGAATGGTGCCGGAAGGAGATGACAGAGGAGCAAAGAAATTTAGCAGACCGCGTGCTTACTAAGCTTCGCGAGGTGGATGCTGCTCACATTTGTGTTGACGGTGTAACGGAGGTGTAGGGTGTGTTTTGCGTGTGATCCGGTTGATCCGGGTGGTCTTGTGACCGCCGATCCGTATACTGTTGTACAGGTTTACGGAGCGCGTTTTATTCCTGGCCTTGCAAAAGAGCAGCGCGCGAACTTGAAGCGCGCGCAGGCTCTTTTGTGTCATACACATTTCACAAACTACTCTAAAGTTGTTGAAGAGCTTGAAAAGGCGTGTTTACCAGAAGGAGAAGTGCATGAATGAGACTTTGCCATCTGATTTCTTGGAAAAGCCGTTTCCCATAACCAGTATCAGCAGGGCTGATATCAAAAGTTTGGGTGCTACAGATGAAGAAGTCACTCAGTTGTCTGATGAGGATATGTTATCTATAGCTAACCGTATGGGAGATTCATATGTTGGATTTGGAGACTTCTGGCTTGACCTGGGGTCTGCTACCAATTGGCGTCTGGATAGGAAGGGCTTACCTGAGCTTGATCTTTCAGGTGCCCCGGATGAGGAGGTGTGATCTTGAACTCGCTTGATGAAACAAAGCAGCATGAGGTTCTAACTATCAGTGCTTCGGAGCTTGGAATGTTCGGCCTGAAGGCGGATCTTGTACAAAGCCTGACGTGGGAGGATATGGAACGTATTGCTCTCGAACTTCACGAAAGATATGTCCTGGCAGGTTTTGAGGAAGATGCTTTGTTCGTCGCACGACTGATCTTAGCGGAGAAAGAAAACCCGGCCAGTGCGCAAGTTACTGTTGTCAATATAAAGGAGGATTATGGCTAGTAAACTTTTGGTTGACATATCTAACTCTACACCAACGGAGAACAGGAACGTGTTCTATTGTGTTCCTTGTGCTCTCAACGATGAATCTTTGAAGGTGGAGACTCTTGAACACCGGACTGTCACAGGCAACGAGGTTTGTGCAGCCTGTGAAACTAAGATTGCTGATCTTCCAGAACCACTGGAATATACTTGCGCGGTGGAACTACATATCACGGTAAAACTAGACTTGGTTATCAGTTCTGCTGCGGAAGCTCTGGCCTGGATGAAAAACAGCTTTAAGAACCAGGGTATAGAGAGTATAGAGTGGGTTTGGACAGCGGATGAAAAGAGGTTTTCCGGTGTTTGGAGATTGAAGTGAGTATACCAAGTGTGATGTTTGAGGCAATCAAGGCTTTTGAGCCGACGTCCGAGAACGAGGTCCAGGCAATAGAGGCAGCGATCACCGCAGGGGAAAAATACAGCCGTGAGGTTGGGGGTAGTAGTAGAACTTCGTCTGATGGTTCTTTTGATCCGCAGAAGCTGCGCGGCGCAGCTGTAGAAGTGTGGGCTCTCTATGTGGGTGTTATGTGCTCAAAACTCTTGCCCAAAGAGATCCGGGATACGCTTCCTCCGCTGTACTTCCAGGAACATGAACGCGACCCGGTGGTCTATGCCAAATTCTTTGCGCCTAACGGCGGATGGACCTGGTTTGCGACTGAGTTTGACGGATTGAACACATTTTTTGGTCTGGTTATAGGCCAGGAAACTGAACTTGGTTACTTCCTGTTGTCTGAGTTGGAGGAATATAATGACCTGATGGGACTGGGGGTTGAGCGGGATTTGTTCTTTTCTCCGTGTAGATTGTCGCTGGCCAGGGCGGAGTTAGAAGCGCTGGGTGGTCATTATGGTAAGGAGGTTTATGTTATCAAAACGGCTTTCGATCCGTAGACTGAGGTAAATCCGGACCCAAGTGAGGAGAACCCCTACCCTGGGGCAAAACAAGGACAGCAAGCACTCTGAATGAAGTTAGCACACCCAAGCAGAGCGCCTGCCAAACCTGGTGGAGTACCACCACTGATATTTTATATCATGTGGTACTCCCCTATTCAAAAAGGAGTACTAAAAATGGCTTTTACGCCTGAAATATATCCTGACAACTGGTCGGAGATTGTGAAAGCGGCTCTTATTCGGGCTCAGGGAGTGTGTGAGTTATGTGGTGTCCGTCGCGGTGCTATCAGACGAAACCTCAAAACAGATGAGGAGTATGTTGTGTATTTGGATGTTTGCCACCGCGTGTTTTACCATACATGGAAGGCTGATGCAGACACACTTGTACTCTGTAAAAGGTGCCATAACCGATTTGATGCGAAATTCCGCAAGCGCATTAAGCTGAACGCTGAAACGCCTATCGGTATTGCGAAGCTGTATATTCGCCAGGACGACAGATGGCATTTGGTTGCAGTTAACCGTGTGTATGTTGAATTGATGCGCTACATTGATATTCTTCCCCCACTTCAGGTGTTCAAAATACATCTTGAGATCAACTCAAAAGTGGTAGGAAAAGGATGCTACATCCGGACGGATGAAGGAGTTGATGTTATTGAAGAAGATGAAGTTGCAGAGGGGTTTCAGCTGGCTTTTGATGTTCTACCCAAAAGTCTCAAGCCGCTCCCCTTTTTAGCTGCAACGCCCTGAGTGTTTTCGCGAGGGTGACGCCTGGTCCACTTATTGGTAAATCAGGAACGCCCTCCTTTTGTTCTAATCCCTATTGATGCCCCCGTGGAGTCCCCAGGATCATGCTTGCGCGCGTCTTGTAATCATACTGAACTATCACTCTCCCCTACTTTTTTCCAACGTGAACAATAACCTGCCCTGTGGAAAATTGTAAATTCTGGACATTCACGGTTTTCTACATTAAGACATTTATACAGTAGAAAATTAAAGCGGTCAGACATTCAAACCGCTAGCATGTAAAAATGTTAAACGCTAAAAAATTAAAAAGTTAGAAAATATATAATGTCTAGCACTATTAAATTGTAAGTGTTAAAAATTATAAAATTTTTATTGTTAAAATACTTCATGTTAATACTTTGTCCATCCCCTACTCAAATTTGCTAAGTCCTCTTATTTTCTGAGTTTATTGTGGAATACTACAGAAGTTAGGATTTTAAAATTTCAAAACGTGATACATTTTTACTTTCTAAAACTTGTACTGTTAAAAATTATTAAGGTCTAAATTTAGCAGTTTGAAAATGTGATAAAGAGAAGATTTATAACTTTATTACGTTCATAAATTTAATTTAATAAATTGTAGCGGTGTCACTTTTGCAATGAAAGACTGTCAGACATGAGAAAATTAGTACACTTGAAAGTTAAGAAGCTCAAACAGTACTAATTTCCTAGCGTAAAACGTTCAAAAAGCTTGACTTTACAAGCTTTTCAATGTATAAATTTAGTAAGGTTATACAGTTACGGAATTTGTTGGGTAGTCCCCTATTTTGAAAGGAAAAGTTCGTGGCACAGATCATTGTCCTGGCTAATCAAAAAGGTGGAGTCGCTAAGACGACCACAACAATGAGTTTAGGAGCAGGTCTTACGGAACTTGGATACCGTGTTTTGCTTGTTGATATGGATCAGCAAGGTTCTCTTACTATCAGCTGTGGGATTGAACCGGATGAATTGGACCAAACTATTTACAATGTGCTTTCCAGTCATGCGGATATTAAGGTGAGAAATCCTCTGCCTCTTAATAGTGTTATTTTAGAACTTGAGGAGGGCATGTTTATCGCGCCGGCCAACAACGAGTTAGCTGCGCTGGATTTGGAGATTGAGCGCGCTCTTGACCGGGAGCGGATTTTGCAAAGAGCACTGGAACCGCTTTTGAGCGACTATGATTATATCCTCATTGATTGTCCCCCAAACCTATCCCTAATGGTCGTCAATGCGTTTACAGCAGCTGACAGCGTTCTTATTCCCCTGCAGGCGGACTATCTTGCCACCAAAGGCGTTAGAAAACTCATGGAGTTAATCGATGCCGTGCAGGTTAGGTTGAATCCTAATCTTACCATTTTAGGTATTCTAATCACTATGGCTGATACCCGGACAATTCATACACGCGAGATCATCCAGGTTGCGAGAAATAAATATGGGCAGACGTCGCATGTGTTTGAGCATGTAATCAAGTACTCAGTCCGCATGAAGGAAGCGCCGATAACAGGATGGAGTATTCTTCACTATGATTCGGGTAGTGAAGTCTCTACGGCCTACCGTCAGTTGGCAAAGGAGATTGGTAGCTATGCCGGCTAAACAAAGAGCACAGGTGCCAGACGATACTTTTAATAACCGGAGTGCGATTGAAAAACTGACAGGGGTCCCAGTCGGCCAGAGTGCTGCGCAGCCAGGCGCAGAGGAACAGGATATAAAGACTGCAGAAGAGCGCAAACAAAAACCTACATCGTTTTATCTCGATGATGAGACGTTGAGGCGCCTTGACCGCTTGGCTTATGAATATAACGTGCAAACTGGTAAAAGGATCAATAGAAATCACATTGTCCGTTTTCTTACGGCGGGAGTTGAGTTGGGGGATTTGTTGAAAGTAGACCTGAAGAAGTATTGATGTGTTTTTGAAGATCCAATATGTTACCACTCCTCCAAGAGGCTAATCGAGAAGTGTACCACCGATCTCCATAAAGGTTGAGCTTCGCTATGGCGTTGCTCTCTTGGTGCCTGTTTGGTATATTCTTGACATATGACAGTCGATGAGGTTCTTGAGTTTGTTCAGGAGGGCTTTCAACTAGCTGGGGGTTTCGCGCCTGCGCTCTTTGTGATCGGGGTGGAGGATAAGCAAGTAGTATTGTTCAATACGCTACAAGGAAAAAAGCCTCATGAGCAAGAACTTATGCTTGAATTTACAGGGACGACGGTAGCGTCTAGTTATGATCTCGGTGAGCTAGCACGGGTCTATTATGTCAGCGTGCGTACTGTCAGGCAAGATGATGATCTCAAGGGAAGAGAAGTGCTTTTCATTGATAGGTATGATGTAGGTGAGAAAGCAAGACAAGTTTTTATCTACCGTATAAAGAAAATGAAAAATGGTAGAGTCTCACTTATTTTGCTAGATGGTGAAATATGTGATCCTTGGGCAGATCGTTCGTTGTTATCCGCATTTGTAAAAGGTTACCAAGAACACTTAGGTGGTAGGATTATCGATTAATATTTTACATGGCTTTTTGCAGAGAGATCGACTGTTCGCTGGTCATTTTTTTGGCTATCGCGAACAGTCTAATGCAACAGTTGCAACGCTTTGTCACTTGACAAGCTACTTTAGAGTTTCTATTGTAGAGATATGAAGGCATTTTTGAACGCCTCGGAGGTTGCCAGATTACTTGAGGTTGACCGTGCAACAGTTTCCCGATGGGTTAAAAAAGGTGTTATTAGAGGTGCGCGAAGACCGGAGGGTGCTCAGCAATGGAGGATACCTTTTAGTTCATGTGAAGAGTTACTAAAACAAAATGAAAGTCGTTAGTTTTTCTATTTTCAAAGGAGGCACAGGAAAGACAACCAGCACGGTAAACGTGGCAGCGGCGCTTGCAAAGAAAGGTAAGCGCGTATTGCTTGTTGACCTTGATCAGCAGGCAAGCGCAACCCGCTACCTTGGTATTGAGCCTGACACTTCACCCAATCTTTATGAGGTATTCTCAGGTGTTAAGCCTGCACAACTTGCTGTTCGTGAAACAAAGTTTGGTATTGATGTTCTTTCTTCTCATCCCTTCCTTGCAGCAATCGAGGAAGCATTAGAGCCGGGTGAAGAAATTAAGCTGCAAGAGATACTAAACCCTTTGAAACCGACATATGAATATATTCTTCTAGACTCTCCTCCAGGCAAAGCAATGTTGGCTTTTAATGCACTGGCAGCAGCTGACTTGATTGTTATAGTAGCCTCTGCTGAGCGAATGGCAGTCGATGGTGTTGCGGATCTTATTAATCATGTTCAAAGGATTATGTGGAATAAGTACGCGCTAACCCACCAAGAACTCCGGATCTTGTTTACCATGTATCGAAACACTACTATGCACTCCCCTGCTATTGTTGCAAATGCGCAGAAAATCTGGCGGGACAATGTGCTGACAATGAAGATACCCCATGCTGCTATATTTGCCCGCTCGTATGACTTGAAGACGCCTGTGAACATGCTTGAACCGAACCATCAAGGTTCTATTGCCTATGATGTGCTTGCAGACTGGTTAATTGATTTCAACAACTCTAATAAGCTATGAAGCCCTTAAGACTTGCTGACTTTGATCCGAATGCTAAGCCTCCAACGTTAGGCTCTCCAATGGATAGTCTTCCAATTATCCAAAAGCCAAAGTTGTCTGGAAACGCGCATGTGACTAGCGAAGCAGGTACATTCCCGTTAGTTGAGAATTCCCAAGGCTCCAAAGCCCAAAAATCCGAGAACCCGAAAATCTCTCCTAAGGTAAAACTGGGCTCGGGTTCAAGTGTGTCTAAAGGTTTGGTTGGGCTCCCCAGCGAGACTGTAATGATGGGACAACAATCTAATAAGTCTAAAACCATGTCAATGATAACTCGGCTTAATAGCTTAACTTCTCCGGTACCCCAAGTCGAGCGAACAAATGAGAGAGTTGCTAAATACTCTACTTGGCTTGAGCCTGGATTGGAAGAAGAAATAGAGTTTTGCGCGTTTGCGAATGATGTTCGTAAGTACGACGTTGTGATTGCTGCGATCAAGCAGTTCCTCAAGATTAAATAGTCCCTCAAACTTGTTAACCTGCTAGCGTGTTGGAAGTTCGACATGTTAACAGACTTACCTGCTAACACGTAAACACCCTAACCTGTTAGCTTCTCGATATGTTAACGCGTTAACAAGTTAGTATGTTGACATGTTAACCTGTAAACCAGTTAACATGTCAACGGGCTAGCTTCTTAACATGTGAACACTTCGGCTAGTTAGCACGTTAACCAGTTAGCCAGTAAGCAAGTTAGCGTGTTAGCTGGCTAATCTATTGACAGCGGTCTTATTGAGGAGCGTATAATCGAGAGACTTGGTGGGAATTAAGCACTAAAAAAGGCTTCAACAAGTGGAAAGTTGAAACCTGAGAGACTAGACATCCTCAGATTATCAACTCCCAGGCCACTTGTCAAGCCCTTAGGTATTTTATGGAAAAAACAAACTATATCAAATTATATTGTAAATCACTCAAACGTGCTCGTACTTACTCGGCCAGCAGCTGAGACTAAAATATGCAAGAAGAAGTCATATTTAGAAGAAGGAACAGATTAAGGAATCATTTTGTAAATACATCAAACGTGCTTTTGTATTGCTATGAGAAGCTTTCAGATGCAGCAAAAATAACTTTCCAGGTAATTGAAAGCTTTGATTGGGAAAGTAGGGAAACCCACGACTCAAAGGGTTATGTTTTTCCTGCGGTTGCGACAATTGCAAAGCTGCGGCGTGCTTCGGAGCGCACAATAAGACGACATATTCTTGAGCTCATAGAAACAAAACTCCTCACTAGAATCAGAAGAAGGAATAAAGCAAGCATCTTATATATTGAGGAAATATCCACTGAGGAGGAACAGAAATACTTTGATTTAATCCAGCCCAAACCAGCCTCCGAAGACAAAGACTCGATAGGGAAGGGTGTTGAAGAATTCAGAACGGACAAAAATGTCCGTTCTGAAAACCTTGGAGAACGGACAAAAATGTCCGTTGCATATAGGATGAAAGAAGATGAAAAGAAAGAAAATGAAATTAACGTTAACGCGAATTTGCAAATTTTTGACACAAAAAGACGGTATGGCATGCAGGGTATGGGAGATATTCTAAAACGGCTTGATGCGGTTGGTAAATTACCAGAACAAAATAAAACAACTCCCAGCGAAATTTCTACAAAACAAAGCCCAGAAGAGAGAATAAAGCGTGATTATTTTGCAAAACAAATCGCAACTGAACTCAATGACGAAAAGAGTTTAGGGTGTTATCGGGTTATCGCTGAAAAAGTACCGCAACGCATAATTTTTGAGACATTAGCCTCTATCAAAGAAACGCGGAAAGAAGGAAGGATCAAAAAGAGTGGGGGAGCGCTATTTGTTGACATAATTAAAGCCTACTGTGAGAAAAAGCATATTGATTTAGCTTTTTCAAATAAAACGAGACTGAAAAATCTTACCCAGATTCCCTAAGTGTGCAGGATTAATATGTCGGAATACGCGACCGGGCTCCACAAACCGCTCGAAAACAATCCTCGTAAAATTATTAAAGCTTATACAACCACCAGTCTGCTCATAAAAATTACCCTCAGCCAGCCCCAGCTGCTAGAGGGTATATTTGAACAAGACCTATGCTCTCCTGTACTAAAAGAAACAGCCCTGCTTGTCAATTTAAACCCGCTGTCCAGATCTGGAGCTATATTTGTGAACGTTGATAAAAGGTACCCTGCTTATAACACGCAACATGTTATAAGGACTGAGGTTAGGACTACCGTTAAGAGTACCGTTACCAGCGGTATATATAAACCTCAGTCCTGTAGCTAAGAGATGAGCATAAATTATTCATGTGTAAGGAATGTCCGCTCTTCGAGCGGATTAGAGCCGGGGGAATGCCCACCTGTCGGTGGGTTAGAGCAGGATGCACTCACGCACGTTTGAATGCGCGGGACGTGTCGGCTCCACCGGGACGCTTGCGCGCCCCTAAAAATGGTACCCCGTACCATTTTTTGCCGCCGACACGTCCCGCGCCCCCCAAGCTCAATAAACAGGTTTTGAAAGAGTCAAATTTTACAGGTAAGTACCCCGCCCCCGCGTGCCGTGAGTGCATGGAACGCACGAAAAATTTTCAGAATTCCCCCGGACCCCCTTCTGAAAATTTTTTTAGAACACGCCTCTCCACAATCCGTTTTTAGCACCAGGCAGAACCAGGCGCTAAAGCCGTGTGAAAAATGTGGGAGCCTCCAAAAAAGAAGACTCCCACTGTCGTTGTTACCCCCGGATACAAATTTACTGCTCAGGCGTTTTTACATCACTGGCTGCCCCAGTGTCTTTTCCCGTATCCTTGGCTTTTGGCCTGCGCTTGGCTATATACGTACTACCCCGGACAACAATGATCCATAGCGTGATGCCTTGGTTTTCCCGATCCCGCCCGTTTTTGTCGGTATAAGGCCAGCTGTACGGAAAGCCCTTTTTGACTTCTACCTCCTCGCCAACGGCTAGGGGAGGGTCGAGGTTGTTTAGGCTCAGTGCGAGTTCGCGCGTGGCCACCACATTTTTATGCCAAATGGTTTCCGCTTGGTCATCCTGGTTTGGGTGTTCTGCAATGTTCAGAACAAATTTAGGTATGCCACCAGGCGTGATATTAAATCGCTTTGTGGCGATCAAGCCTGTGAAGTGGACAGATTTTGGTTGATCCTGTTGTGTGTTCAAGATACCTCCTTTTAGGTTGAAGAGATGTTGTGTTGTTTGGAATGGTGTCAATGAGCGGGGCGAAAACAGAGTAGCTCGGTAGGGGAGTGATAACAAGTGGCAGGTCTTAAAATTTGCGTGTTTGGCGGGCCTGACATGGCCTAAAATGGCCGCTAATGACGAGGATGGGTATTTCTTTGGCTGGGTCCTGAAATCGCACACAGCGGGGCCACAGTAGGGTTACGGTTACTCATCGGGGATGTATTCAAGTAGCTCACCGATTGTGCAATTGAGTGCCTTGCACAACTTATCTAAAGTCTCCAGATGAAATAGAGTTGTCTTCTCAAAATATATCCGCGAAATATTATTTTTGCTAATGCCTGTCATGCGGGAAAGTTCAGCTTTAGACATTTTCCGTTCCCCAAGCAGGCGCGATAAATGGTTTCGTATCATACTCCGAGCATATATCCATAAAGCAATTTTGTCAACCCCCCAATATATTTAGTATACCGACTAGTATATTTTGGGTATTGACAAATATATTATTCGATATATAATGTATATAGATAAATATACTAAATATACATATAAGTACCTTAACAACTGAAAACCAAACACCTCACAAAGCCTAGTTTCTCTGCCAACTGGCAAGCTAAACCCCTGCCAGAAGCAGGGCAAACTAGCCCTGAGATTGGAGGTGATGTATATGCACAGCTTACTACTTGTAACCTGCAATAAAGAAAATGCTGAGACGAGCCAAGAAGCTAGAGACTACGTTGATGACGTACTCACAAATGATAACTCATTTGTCGGTGAGGGAGGGCATTTCGGTTCTCCTGTTGCTGACTGGTTTGTTATAGGCGGCAGGTGGAGTGGTGAACTATCACGCCAGACATGGGCAGAGGGCGTAACCAAGTTCATAGGCGAACTGGAAAAAAAGGAAAAGATCGGACTTTGGAGATATTCTTATCCCGACGGTAAATATGCCGAAAAGCAGAAGCGCCTCATAAAAGAAGTTGAGGAACTCTATCAGAAGTCTTTGCCTGCTGAGTACAGGGATAAAGGACTTGTGTACGCCCGAGACACCTATGGCAATTATGGCTATGAGGATGACGCAGCGATTGTCACGCCAGAACTCTACGATCTATTTTTGAAGCCATATGAGGGCGTCGATCTGTCAGAAGGTGTGTATGTTGATTTAGATTGGGACGAAGTATCTAGGGATTTCATACACACCAAATGGCTTGTGGTAGTTGATTACCACTTCTAGGAAGTAGTCAGTGATTGACTCACTGCTGAGTCTAACACACTCAGCAGATGCCAGTCAACTGACTGGAGAAAGTGAGGTGAGATGTATGAATGTGCAAACGCAATTGGCGCTTGAGGCCTTTTATAACTACGAAGTGCCGGGTTATGTCAAAAGCGCCGGAAAGACTTATATCACGATCAGCGTAAGTGATTGGGAAGGAACCAGAATCCTAAAAATCACTATTGAAGATGTGATTGAGTACTACGTAACCGACGCCCGAAATATTTATAGCGGCACAAGAACACTAGCAGGGCATAGTGGGGATTGGCGACACATAGACAATCTTGCGAAGGAAGCACTTGAATGGTTCAAGTATGCCAACCGTACTCAATTAGCGCGGGCAGGCGAAAAACGGGGCATGACCCTGATAGGTTGATACACCCCGCTATAGCTTATCTGTCCACTGCTCAGCCTAACACGCTGAGCAGTAATAGGCAAGCTAGTATAAAAGCGCCTGATCTTCCAAATATATTTAGTATACCGATTAGTATATTTTGGGTATTGACAAATATATTATTCGATATATAATGTATATAGATAAATATACTAAATATACATATAAGTACCTTAACAACTGAAAACCAAACACCCCAAACCAGCTTAGTTCTTCTGCTAATTGGCTAGACATATTTCTAGCCAGGAGCAGGGTAACTAACCCTGAGAAAGCGAGGTGAGAAAAAATGTCAGTCATTTTATTTTCAAAAGATGATCTCTACCAGGACTTAGCCAACGCTTATGAGCGGTTGAAACATCATCTTATAACCCAAAATGACGATGAGGATTATAAATTCTATAATTCCTTGCGAAGACTCTATTTTGCTAATGTTGCAACATACCTGTGTCAGTATCACGACGATACACCTTTGCCAGCAGGCGACTTGCAAGCCATTGAAACGTTCAGTCAGATACAGGGGAAAGCAAATCCCCGGTTAAGCGAGGTCGAGGCTCTCCATATATTTTTACACGCATGGGGGAGTTTGCAGTATAACCTGGTGACCAATGATGGTGAACGCTACGAGGCAACAGAAGCATGTGAGTTTATAGCCTCATTAGCATCGATATTCAGTAGGAGAGTTATAGAAACCCTTGCTCTTGCTGAACAGAGAAAGTAGCTTGTCTACCAACCGTTTATCAGTCTCACACACCGGTAAGCGGGAGCGGGTAAGTTACATGACGATCATAGCAACCCAAAATTCAATCGTCAACCTCTATCCGGGAAAGTGAGGTGAAAAATATTATGAACAACAAAACAAAGCAAATTGAACTAACGCAGGATGAATTGTTCTGGCTGGAAGAATATCTTGCTGATTGCCTAAAGGATGATCTTGAGAATGAAGCCGTCCAAGCATTCTATATTAAAGTGAAAGTTGCCTTAGGCGGGTTCAGAAGCGCGGTGGAGCGGGAAATCGAACAGTGGGTTGCAGATTTTAAGCGGGACAGGGAATACGAAGAAGAACTGGCCAAACTGAAAGAGAAATACTATCCCAAGGTAAAAGCTGCTTAGTTCTTACGGTTGGGTTCGTCGCAAAACGAACCCGGCAGCAAGCACTAACTGAAAGAAACTGTCTTTCTAAGCTATTTTGTGCTATAAACACAACGATTATGATGATTTTATAACAGTTATATTTAGAGGTTAATAGGTGCTGACAGGGGTGAACGGAGACGCCCCCCGTCTGTCAGCCATTATTAGCCTCTAATGAAATAAGATGAGTATGTTCATCTTCTGGTTAGTCTAACCGAGAACACTTGTGTAAATATGAGACATCTATTAGACACAACAAATGATATTGTGGCGGACACGATTGCATCAATGGTTGATCTTCCATTTCCCCTCTCCCCAAGGTTTATTATTCAGGGAAAGGACAGTGTGGGTGTGAATAGGACTGGCGCGCTTTTTCTAGATTTTCCTAACCCATCAGGCCAGGAGGAACGCCGTCGGTTTATGAGTGATCTGGGTGTTTATGCCGCAACCCTTAAGCCGTATTTTCCCAACTTCCGTGAGGTGCATTATCTCCAGAAGCTAACATGTGATCTGCAAGCGTTGGGTTATGGAAGCGGGGAAACAGTCATAATTATGAATACCCTTAGCGTCGCAAAAGACAAGATGGAAACAAAAGTACTCTTGTTCCGCGGAAAAACCCAAGGGATGGCAGGGTTTCGCGTTATCGCGACCCCATTCAAAACCGTGGGAGTAGAACCCCAGTTGATTTATGAACTAATCCGGGCATTCGTGCAAAGTTATGTAGTTCATGCCCCAATAGTTCGCAGCAATTAATGTTGCAGCTTGATCCTATAAAAGGCTATTATCACATATCTCATTAGACCCCACTTTTCCTTTACTCCTTATCACCGCCTACTTGTATACTCAACAAAGACACCAAGCAGGCGGCGATATTTTACAATCACTGTTTGAAGTACTTTTAAAACCCCAAGGAGAACTTAAAAGCATGAACAATCCGTGCGCTATTCCCATTGTTGAAGCAGCCTTAGCTTACGCTCAAGTCGGGTGGCCTGTTTTTCCTCTTGCTGGCAAAATTCCATATAAAGATAGTCAGGGATATAGAGACGCGACAACCGATGTAAAGCGAATACAAGCGTGGTGGACACAGCATCCGAGGGCCAACATTGGCCTTGCTACAGGTCAGTGGTCAGGAATTATTGTTCTTGATATTGACCCGCCTGAAGGACATTTCGGCCTAAAAGAGCTACAACGTGTCTACTCACCCCTCCCGGATACCAGAAGAAGCAGAACAGCGAACAAGGGCATACACTACTTTTTTGCGTATCCAAATGAGGGAATAATCTTACGAAACGCTGCAGGACTTAACGGCCTTGTGGGCGTTGACATCCGGGCAAATGGGGGCTACGCGGTGTTACCTCCCTCGAGACTCTATGGCAGACTTTCCTACACATGGGGAAATCCTCAAACTCCTATCGCGACATTACCCGCATGGTTGTCTGACCTGCTTGTTAAGCAGCAAAGGGAGATGATCCCGCAAAACTTGCGCTTCGCGTGCGTGCCAGAAGGGAAGTGGTTATCAAAGGCGCTGGAGAAAGCCCATGAGGGAAATAGGAATGCGATTGGTTTCTGGCTTGCCTGTCAACTCAGAGACGATTCTCTGCCGGAGGCGCAGGCGCGATCCATTCTTCTCACCTACGCCAACCTTGTGTCACCTGGCAAAGTGCAATATAGCTCGAAAGAAGCATTGGCCAGTGTGAGAAGTGCCTACAGCAGATCACCAAGAGAAAGTGCCAGAAGAATATAGTTTTGAGGTGAGTAAGCGGTTGTTTGACTGCTCTCACCTCCCATCACCCCCTCATATGTTACATTCAGGTTGCTAAGTCTTGCTAATCTGGTACTTTTTGGGTATAATTTGGGTAGCATTTATGTTGAAAACCTACTTTCAAAAGAGGCCTGTTTTAAGGAGTAACCCACAATGCAGAACTGGAAATCCCTGGAAACATCGAAAATCTATCTGGCGAACGGCGAAGCGGCCCATGCCAACGTCAACGGCATCTCACCTGACGAAGGAAGCGGCCATGTCATGATACATGACCGTGAAATCAAGGTCGGGCCATTGCCGGACACTTGGCGTGCGTTGGGCTATGGGGAAATCGTCTCTATAGCCCTGCAGAGCGGCGAACGTCTTGAGACAGTGCTGAGGCCAGATGAATATTACAAGCATGTTGCCTATCTCTACCGCGACAATGACAGTATTGAGGAAACGATTTGTGTGTTTGACCAGAGCAGCGGAGCTTGGCGCGAAATGACCGAGCAGGAATATGAAAAAGAGCGGCGCGCCTGGTCAGAAGACATGAAGGACATGCGGCAAATCAAACAGGAATGGCGCGAGTATCGCGAGAGGTAGGAGCGATGGCAACACAACAAGCCGGGCCCAAAAAACACAGGCGCAATATTCAAAAAGACAAGAGGTCCTATTGGTTGTCTCACGAAGCGCATCTTTTCATCCAGGCGCTAGCTTCAGCGCAGGGGATAAACCCCTCGGCATATTTGGAGATCATAAGCCGCCAGCTGGCGCATGAAAAACTGAGCGGGGAACAGTACAACGCAATTGTAGAGGAGGCCTCGCGCATTGCTAAGAAAAGGCTGGACTCCTAGGACGTATCGAGCTACTGTTGAGCTGCGTAGGCTCGTCTACGCAACAGTTCGCACCTTAACAACTAAACAGGTTAAGGATGATTAGGTGTGTAGGTCAGATAAACCATTCCCCAGGGAAATGGCTGGCTTGAGACAAGGAGAAGATCATTGAGTCATATTGTTGAGGCTAAGACCTCGATACAGAACCCGAACCTTAATCTTCTGTGGCAGGCGGTAAATCTGGTTTCAGAGCAGCACCAGGGAAGCCTGAAAGATCACTATGTTGATTACTATGGAAAGCGCCATGAGACAAACACAGCAATTGCCCTGTTTACCCCCGAACTCATACGGGGTATTGGTGTCGAACTAAGCAATGCAGGTGAATTGACATTTGTTGGTGATCCGTGGGCGGTGCATGAGATATTTGGACAGGTGCAAGGTGAAATTGTCCAAACGTATGTCAGTTTAGCCACCATGCAGGCGCTAACCCAATTAGGCTATACGCCGGAAGCCCGGGAAGCTGAGGGTGGAAGTCTGGTCATCGCGGGGGTAAATTATGCGTAAGATACAAGTTACCGTGAACAAAGACGGCACCACCTCCACTGATTTTGACGGCTTTGCCGGACCAACGTGCCTGGCGGAAGCGGAAAAACTCAGAGAGCTTCTCGCTGCCCTTGGTGTGAAGATGCAAGAGACCAATTTCATTCCAAAGCCGGAATTAAGTATTTCTGAGAGTACTGTGCAAAGGCAAACGGAAACACAATAGAAAGGGGAGACCTATGCCACAATCAGGGCAAAACCTCTATGTATATCTTTCTCCTGATGGAAAAGTCAAAATTGGCACGTGCTCACATTGCGTCACGCACGTTCAAGGACGGCCAGAGCGCGCATGGAACCCCAATGGGGACAGTGAACTTGATTTTGACAGGGACTCTCTTCTGGCGGCCCTTAAAAGCCTGGGTGTGTCTGTTGTGATTGAGCAAGAGTATGTATGTCCGTAAGAAAGTTGACTGAAGGTTGGCCTACTTCCAACCTTCAGTGTTTTTTGGTTTACGTAGTATGCCATTTCTCCTGAGAAAGAGCATACTCTTATGAAGGGATTAAATGTGTGACTAAAGTGCAAGACGAACAACAGGTAGCTCAACCCCAATGGGCACGTGAGTTATCAGTCAAGTATAGTAGCGGCATTGCGTATGCGTTTGTTCTGCATGGCAATGTCCAGGACTATGTTGCCGGAGTACCGGGGCAAACATTAAAAAACTATCTTCTCTCAAGCTTTAAGAAGCGCGACATTGCCCTTTATTGGAACCGCGCAACTGGCTTTTCTTTTCCTATAGCCGATATGTCTACACGTTTTGCCGAAATTGTTGGACTGCAAACCCAACCCCCGGCAATGGCGCGGGGTAGTGGCTTGGCTCAGGGACTAAATGCTCTGGCAAATCAGGCACCAAGTGATATATCCACTACTCTTGAGAAGGTCAAAAAACCCGAAGATGCGCTTGAGATGATAAGTAAGTTACTTCGCTTCAAGCCAAAGGGGAGAAAAGGGGAAGCAGATTTCTCGACGGCTGTTGTTATCGACTACGCTGAAACAGTTGCCCCTGCGACAGACGGCATTCCATCGGAAGCTGACAGAGGCGCTCTTGTCACTCTATCCGAGTGGGGAAGAGACCCCCTTATAGCTTCTCACGATGCGATTATTGTCATGATTGTCAATGACCTCCATGATCTGAATGAGAGGCTAAGAAAATCCGGCTCCCGTTGGGAACAGATTGCCATCCCGTTCCCGGACTTTGAGGAAAGGGCGGAATTTGCAAAGCTTTTAGTTGAGGACAGGGAGCGTGAAGTTGTCATGGACGAGGCCTTCTCTTACAGCGACTTTTCGCGCCTTACAACAGGGTTGCGGTTTATTGACCTTGAAGACATCTCGCTTCGCGCAAGCTTCCACCACCAACCAATCACACGCTCAATGGTAAAGCAGCGCAAAGATGAGATTATGGCTTCTGAATTTGAAGAGGTTTTGCAGGTTGTTGAAAACGAATTCGGGTTTGAAGCAATTGGCGGGCTTGAGGAAGTCAAACGGGATGCCTATGAAACTATAATCATTCCCATGAGAAACGGCAACCTGCGGGTTGTGCCACAAGGCGAATTATTAATGGGACCTGCCGGAACCGGCAAGACTAAATTTGCCAAGGCGCTTTCAAAAGAAGCAGGCCTTACTTTTGTAGAACTCCAGCCCTCAAAAATATTCTCAAAGTGGGTTGGAGACACTGAAAGGCGGCTTGAGAGAGCACTCACGGCGATCAAGGCCATGATCCCCTGCATTGTTTTTATAGACGAGGTAGACCAGGCGATTAATAGGGGAGAGAGCGGCGATAGCGGTGTATCAAACAGGGTGTTCAAAAGGCTGATGGAAGTCATGTCAGATACTACTCTTAGAGGAAAAGTGCTTTGGGTAGCGGCAACCAACAGGCCTGATTTGCTTGACGCGGCACTACTCCGGCCAGGACGCTTCGATAAGAAAGTTCCCATTCTTGCGCCCGACAGCAAAGAGCGCGCCAGTATCCTATCGGTTCTCACCAAATTAGCATTTTCCGCCGAGTTGCTTCCAACTGAAAGCGAATACTTAGAACTGGCTGCCAGAATGGAAAACTATACAGGCGCGGAGATTGAAGGGATTATTGGTAAGGCAATACAGCTGCACGCAAGGGGGAACTTGAGTGTCATCCAGGCGCTGGTAGAGGCTTACGAAAAGATTATTCCCACAACACAAAATATTGATGCTATGACGCGTCTTGCGCTGATGCATTGCAATGATCTTGATTTAGTCCCACAGCACCTGCGCGATCTTGCCCGGCAAGTGCGTCATCCCCAGGCAAGACGGGAAACGGAAGAGGCACTGGAAAACGATCCGTTGACCTACGCCAGACGCGCGCGAAAGAGGGACTTCTAACTGAAAAGAGAGGAAATATATTCCATGAATACAAACCTGCGGGGAGATGAAGAGCTTTCCTCAGGCGAGGAAGTTTCTGATACGCAACCCCAAACGCAAGACCAGACTTTAGAAGAGTTGGCAGAGCAAATAGGGGAGCGCTCGGGAGTTTTAACCGCTAGGTTAGACATCACAAGTGTCCTTGAACAGATGAAACAAGGTGTCCTGGTGACTCTACGTATTGAGGGGCCACGGCGCTTCTGGAAAAAGATCACACCGCAGGATTTAGGACTGTCTGTCAGCGAGAAGTTTTCAGGAGTGTTAAGTGACGAGGCGAACGAAGTTTTATCCGATTATTTCCAACTTGGACGCTTAAGCCTTCTTCCCAAAGATCTGCAGGATCGGTTACAAACTGTTGAAAGGAAAGCACGCTACTGCTTGGCGCGCTACTCGTTCCAATCCCATTGGGGATCATTTGTACCCGTCACAGCCTACAAAAAATGGAAAGAGGAAAATGACAAGTACGCGGAAGAATTCAGGGCTATTCGCGACGGGCTACTTTCAAGCTATGAGGAGATTGTAGCTCAGGTGTTGAATACATACCGCCCTGTTGCAGAGGCGGCGTGGCGTATGGTTTCTGTTGGCAGGACGATGGCAAACGGCACATCTTTCACGTCAGAACTTGTATACGAACTGGCTCAAAAGCTTGAGGCAGAAGCGGGCAAAGATGCGTTTATCGAAAACTACCTTGACACAATCAGGCGTGCCATTAAGCCCAAAGACAAAGTTGCGAGTTCCTTTAAGTATACCTACGAAAGGTCGTATATACCACTTCCGACAATGCTTGCTCACGATCTTGACGAAGCTGAGCGGATTTACGGGGAAAGGCGGTTGCAGAATGAACAGCTGCAATTAGAATTGGAGCGGATTGAAGCAACGCGCCAAAGAGAACAAGAAGAGTTGTACTTTGAACAGAAGCGGCAATGGGATGAGCAGGCGCTTAGATCTCAAGCAGAGCGTGACAGGCTACGCATACAGCTAGAGATGGACCGCGATACACTTCTTGAAGCACAACATAACAGAGACACCTTTGTCAGGGAATTTTTCAGGGATGTGGTAGGTCACATCAACGATGTGATTCAGGATATTTGTACCAATGTTTTGGATAACCTTGAAGAACATCAAGGTCAACTCAGGGGTCCGGTATCGCGGCAACTGAAAAACTTGGTTGAGCAAGTTCAACTCCTTAACTTTATGGATGTTGAGGAGGTGGAAAGACAAATCGAGAGTATCCGGGAGGCCCTGCCGACTAAGGAGGAGTCAGAACAAGCTGCGAAAGGTGTTGCTAAAATCGATACAACCAGACTTGCTAAAGTAGTCAAGCGGGTCCAGGAGGAAGCGCGATCAGTTGTTATTGATCTTGGACTAACGCCAACCGTCCGCAAGAAACGGGTGGACACAGAACCACTTGCTGAGGGGACTCTTATTGATCTGACCAAACGCCAGGCGCGGGCAACACCAGCACTTGAGGAACCGGGCGAGGAAGACTCTCAGCCCACCCGCAAGCGTAAACCGCGCAAGGCACTGTAAGGTAGCAAATTCTTTTGAGAATGCGCTATCTGGTTCCAGCAATACAATTTTATCCGGGTGTGGGAACTTTGATTTCCGCACCCGGTACTAACAACAAGGAGAAATATACATGGACTCACAAACAACAGAACTCTATGAGAGGGTAAAGCGCCACCTGACTCAGGCAAACGAAGACCTTCTGGGCCTGCATAGGATTGGCCCTTTAACCTACGAGGAGTACGCTTCAGTTGCAAACTATATCGTTGATGCACAGGAAACGCTTAACAGGTTGCTCAAGGGAGACCAAACAAAAGAGTTTGAGACCACCCTAACAATTACCATTCCCATATGGCTTTTCCTAAGAGAAGATATTTCGCCTCTTGCGAAGTGGACATGCACGCACTTACTCAAGCTAAGAAGGGAATTTATCAGGCCAGGCAGGAATGCTTTGGTTATTAACCTAAGTCTTGTCAGTAAAGAAGTAGTCCCTGAAAGTCATATCATCAGCTACCTGGAGGAATTAACAACAAAGGGAATTATTGAGAGTAGAAAAATGGACTATCCTGATGACGTTCCAGTACACTACGAAATCGGTTTTCTAAAAGAGGAAAGGATATAGACAATAAAATCCATGATTGAACCAGCAACACCATTCACCAGCCTTAACCCGAAGCACTACCATCAACGCTTTTTGATACGGGTCATCGAAACGCTACCCTGCGGTGAGTGCCACCAGAGAAAAAAGTATGATGGCGAAGATTGTCTAGAGCCGAAACTGGGCGACTGCTGTATTTGCGGTACCCCAACGTGTTTTACACACAAATCTCCGCGAGGCGAGTGCATCGTGCATGGTCCGGCAGGAGATGTTATCAATTCCTGGCCAGATGGAAGATGTATCGTATGCGCTACGTGTGACAGTCTTCCCCGCGACGTTCAGGAGAGAGTTTATGCTCTTAATCGCGAACTAAACGGGTTATAGACTTCCCAGGAGAATATGCATTCTGACCTAGAGGAGCAGTATGAGAAAGACACCAGTTCAAAGACCCTTGACATGTGCGGTATGCCCAAACCCGCTCAAACAATCGCGGTCAGGCCGGATCAAGCATTTCTGCTCTCCTAAATGCCGGAAAAAAGCCAACCGCATAGCAACCAAATACCAGCATGAAACAGCGAAAGCGAACCTGCTGCGGCAGCTTAGGAAGCAATGGGAAATCTTTGACAAGCCTACAACCGTCTTTACGCTGGAGCAGATCGTGAAAATCTATGGAGTGGGAGCGGCGGGCCTTGCCACCGACGCACTCATGCAAGAGCTAAAAGCGCGTGTCGAAACCCCGTTCATTGAAGCGCAATTCAGGCGAAGTGTGCTCCATCAAATTGAAATCGACGAACACGTCTCGCGATCCGCGCAATAACCGTGACTGAGTAGCAGGTCACAATACACCCCCCATGTTCTTAACCGGACATGGGTTCTTTCTTGTTTGGGGAAAAGTACGTTTGTATAAACACTGCCTGCTTGCTACAATCGCTTTATGTGCCCTCAGGTTGCTTGAGGAGAGTATGTACATTGCGAAAGGATAAAAAATTGTCAGATCAGCAAAGCAAAAAGTTTGAAGTCCTCACAATCAGCAGGGACTATCTACAGTCCATTGGAATTCACCCCTGCCAGGTAGCCGGGTTGACCGATGAGGACATGACCCAAATAGCACAGATTCTAATTGCAAAGCTTTTTGATTCAGAATACGACGGGGAAGCAAAGCTTACCACTCACCATGTACTGGCAGGAAAGAGTGGGAAATCATGATCACAGGCCAGGCAGATAGTACTCGGCTAGTCGGCCATATCGTCAGTAACGAGACAGGAACACATAGTTTCTGTTTGTATTGTGTGAGTGCTGATGATCCGGCGTTTGGACAACTCCACGAAATCTATACAAACCAGAAAGAGGCACGAAGCAAATGCGCAATTTGCGACAGGAAGCTTAATACTGTGAACGGACCACCACGGTCAGCACGGTATCATTCAGAACTACTCGAGTTGTATAGGGGAAGTATCTCGGAATACATTGTTGAGGCAGGTAAAACTTATTTGATTGTACAGGTTTCAGATCTTCAAGGACCGAGAAAACTCAAGATCACAATGAGTGACTTTGCTTTATACCGTACCACCGCGTGGGGAGCAAGCGGAATGAGGACTTTAGCCGGCCATAGCGGTGACTGGCGGCAGATCGATAACCTAGCAGATGAAGCGTTTGAATGGTTCAAACATATTGGTATTGCTCATCTGAGAAGGGAAGTCAGGAAAGCAGGCCTTGAGGTCTGGTTTTGAGACCAGGTAAATCTGGAAACGCGCGATCCACGCAAAACAAACCCGCGTTCTTAGGGGCGTGGGTTTCTTCTTATCTCGTCGATCTTCCCCTTAGTTAGAAACCCCAACCACACTTAGCTACCCACGAGTCTCTACTTGACATATACTATAAGTTTCATTACAATGTTCAGATTGCGCTAAAAATCAAGTTTACATTTTTGATGTAAATATAGTGCAACTACGTGGAGAATTTCTCCGCGTGAACGTTGAAAAAGGAGGGTTCACGATTGAACCAAAAACACAAAAGAGTTGTTTTACACTCGCTGGCATCACTGATTATTCTTTGCAGCTTATTGGTGTTACTTCTTGTGCTGATTAATTCTACGAAACAACCAGCGCATGCCCAAGACACCTATTCCAATGGCGACCCGTCGGTTACCAATGGAACACTGAGTAGTGTAGTCAGTCTTTCAAGCACAGAAGCATACGCGGCAGGTTGGGAAGGAACATATCCTGGTCAAGGCCTGATCGAACACTACGTAAGTGGCTCCTGGCAGAGGGAGGTTCTCCCTGCAAACACAGGGCCGCTTTACAGTATCTCTGCTGATTCGCCAAGTGACATCTGGGCTTCAGGTTCATATGGAGACCAGCCTGTAATCCTTCATGGACACGCCTCGTCATGGACGAGTGTACCGCTTCCCAATGAGTTTGTATGCTACTACGGCGCCGGCTTTAAACACATATTGGCCTTTTCATCATCTGATGTCTGGGCTGCGGGTTCCGGCTGTAGTGAAAACCCCCTGATTATGCATTGGGATGGAACTTCATGGAGCACATATTACGACCCCTCCCAAAGCCAGGGTTCATTCATGAGTATCGCGGGCACACCAAATAACCTTTATGCTGTAGGGTGGAGTGTTCTTGACGGGCCTCGTGCCACGCATTGGGATGGGAATTCCTGGCAGACACTTCCGCAGTCCGCGTTACCGCATTATGACAATCTTACAGGTGCGTCAGTAATGTCAGATGGCACTGTATGGGCCTCAAGTCAATATGGTGCTTTAGCTAATTATAATC